>PDVJ01000018.1_pt1 | contig 45387 bp, 48 predicted proteins | sample 1369811 | NCBI WGS metagenome assembly PDVJ01 (sample SAMN07795376, study PRJNA414565) | Alkali sediment metagenome, whole genome shotgun sequencing project. | reverse complement strand
CGGGCGAAGGTGGCGCGATGGATCAGGATGGTGTCTCCACGGTTAGTCGACAATATCGTTAAGAAGGCCATTCGGGAGAAGAAATAGGCTACCGAGGAAATTCGGGGGACAGTATACCTAACTAAAAAAATTAAGCATACTGTCCCCCGAATTACAGAACAGTTATTTTATTATGGTTGAACGGGTAAATAATCACGAAAATTTATCAACAAGTATTCGCATCAGCTTACCGCCCAGGGTTTCTTTGGAATGCAGCGCACCATAGGGACAAATCTCAATACAGCAATAACAGCGTATGCATCTTCCGTAATCAAATTCAATTTCTTTCGCTGATTCTTTAATCGCTCCGGCGGGACAAATAGTCCAGCATTTACTGCATAACTTACACAATGGTTGATCGCAAACCGGCAAAGCCAGCGTATGACGGCGCAGGAAGTTTTGTAAAACAACGGGACCGAAGACCAACTGACCGGCGCCGGGTAATTGAAAATTACGAACCTGCGGCAGTACGCCGTCGATTTCAAAAGACGGAATCAATTGATCGTCATGGGCGATTTTCAATAATGGCGAGTTTTCATAAGGCACGCCGATCATTTTGCATACAGTCGAATCCAGTGCAAAAGAGTTATCGCTCCCCATCAGGACGCCAACCTTTCGGGGACGTCCTCTCTTACCAGGCCCCTCGCCCTCCAGCGCGAGAATGCCATCCAAAATGGATACCGTGGGTTTGACCGCCTGATGAATTGATATCAGCAGACGCGCGAAAGCTACGGTATCGACACCGGCCCGCATATGCCATTGTGATTTTTTAAAACCGATAATGCAGCCGAACATATTTTTCACGGCCAGCGTGAGAAGCATCTGGCTGTGTGTTTTGAGCTTGGGTAGGTTGATGATAACATCAGCTTCCACGGCGTCGCGTGCTATTTCGATGCGACCATATGGTTTTCCAATATCAACCTCCTTCGTGTCTTTGAAAGGCACGCAGGTCACGTCGAGGCCTTGCAGCGCGTCAGTCGTGCCGTTTTGTTTCAATATCCTTTCAAAAGAACCGATGGCCGGAGAATCGGAGACTTGAGCACGGGCACCTTTGTGCAAAACATACTCTACGGCGGCCCGTATCACCTGGGCATGCGTAAGGACAGCGTCTTCGGGGTGGGCGGCGGAAAGCATATTTGGTTTAATCAACACGCTGCCGCCGGGCTTTATTTTGTCACCAACCAGCTTTTCGATCATCTCAAAAAATATCGGTTTGAGCTGATCATAGCTATACGTGGCATCACGGACAATAACGAGGTTCATTTTTTTAATATTACTGATAAGGTCAAAACCTGCTTTTCCCGATGAGGCTGCGGCATCGCCAGTTGATCGCGTGTGTGATGACCCAGAATCTTTTGAACGCCGGATTGCGTGTCTGCCGGTGATGGTAGCGGTAGTAGATTTGCTGCACGATTACCGCCAGCCGGAACAGGCCGTAAACCTCGTATAACACGAACCTCGTATAACACGAAATTCTCCGGCTTGAAGCCCATCCTGCTGCAATAGTATTCGACAACCTCTTGCCGCGTGAGCATTCCTGGCAGGTGCGTGGGCTGCCTGCTCATCATGCGCATGATGAAGTCGTCATCCGCCTGTATCCAATATGCCAGGCTGTTGCCGAGGTCCATCAGAGGGTCTCCCAGCGTGGCCATCTCCCAGTCCAGAATCCCGATGATGCGCGTGGGGTCCTCGGGGTCAAGGACGATGTTGTCCAGACGGAAATCGTTGTGGATGACGCACGTGGCGACATCCTCCGGTGCGTTTACCCTGAGCCAATCCCGTACTTTTTTGAAGCCAGGCACGTTCCAGGTGCGTGCCTTCACGTATCGCTCGCTCCAACCCTCGATCTGCCGCTTCGCGTATCCTGGTCCCTTCCCCATGCTCGACAGTCCCACCTTGTCCGCGTCGACTCTGTGCAGCTCTACAAGCCTGTCGATGAGGTTCAGGCAGAGCGTGCGTGCCGTCTGGGGATCGAGCGTCAGTCCCTTCGGCAGGCGTGCCCGCGGGATGATTCCTGGAATACGGCTCATGACATAGAATGGGGCGCCTATCACGGACACATCATCGCAGTACGCAATCATCTCGGGCACATAAGGGAAGACAGGACGCAATGCCTTCTGGACGTTGTACTCGCGGCCCATGTCGTGTGCTGACTTTGCCTTGGTCCCGGCCGGTGGCCGCCTGAGGACGAGGTCGTGACTTTCGTATTCGAGCCGATATGTCCAGTTGGACGCGCCGCCGGAATACTGCGTCACGCGCGGCATGCCTGAAAGGTCGGAGACTCTCGGCTTGAGCCACGCATCGACCGCGGCGGTGTCCAGCTCCTCCCCCTTGCGCATGGCGCCCGCTTCGTCGGGTTTTATCCCGCCAGTCGTCGCCATTATCACTCCTCACTTCACGTTGATGCCGTAGTTTTTGAGGATGCGCCGCGCCACCACCTCGATGTGCACCTCGTCGGCGCCGTCGTAAATCCGCGCGGCGCGCTCGTGCGAGTACCAGAAAGCGAGAGGCGTGTCGTCAGTCATCCCAAGCCCGCCGAGGCCTTGGATCGCCCTGTCGAGGATGCGCTGCATCGTCCGCGCGACCGTGAACTTGATGAGTGATATCTCCTCGCGCGCGGCGTACGTCCCTTCCTGCTCGATCTTCCATGCGGCGTGGAGCACCATCAGCCGGGCGCCGTAGATCTCAGCGCGGCTCTCTGCTATCCACTGCTGCACCATCTGCTTCGTCCCCAGCGGTTTTCCGGGGGAGATCTCACGGTTCGCGGCATGGCGGCATAGAATGTCCAGTGCGCGCTCGCAGACTCCGATCCACCGCATGCAATGATGGATACGGCCGGGTCCAAGACGCTCCTGCGCGATGATGAAGCCCATACCTTCCTCGCCAAGCGTGTGTGCCAGCGGTACCCGGGCGCCCTGGTAGCTTACCTCCGCGTGGCTTGCCCAGTCGCCCCCACGCTCACCCATAACAGAGATGTTCCCGATGAATTCAAAGCCCGCTGTGTCGGTGGGCACGATGATCATGCTGGCCCTTGCATAGGGGGATGGCGCGTCAGGATTCGTTACGGCCATGCAAATGGCGAAGGCCGCGCCTTCCACCGCAGTGGCGAACCACTTGTGGCCGCGGATGACCCACTCGTCACCCTCCTTGCGTGCCGTGGTCCCCATCCACACCGGGTTCGAGCCGGGAAACTCCGGCTCCGTCATCGTGAAGCAGCTGCGAATCTCACCGTTCACCAGCGGCAGGAGGAACTGCGCCTTCTGCTCCGGCGTCCCGTGCTCCATCAGGATCTCCATGTTCCCAACGTCTGGGGCCTGAACGTTAAAGAGGTAGTGGCCGATCGGGCTCTTCCCCAGCTCCTCGCTCATGTGGGCGAACTCAGTAAGTTTCAGCCCCGCGCCCCCGTATTCTTCCGGCACGTGCGCCGCCCACAACCCCGTCTGCTTTGCCCGCTCGCGCACCTCCTTCAACGTCGGAAGCATCGCTACAAAGCCCATTCCCCTGAGTAGCGGTTCGAGTGGGTAGACATCCTTCTGCATGAACTCGCGGACGAGGCCGCGTATCTCTTTCACTTTCGGGGATTCGGAGAAATCCAAGGCCGCCTCCTTTTTATTGAATAATTTCTATTTCTCATACTGAACAATAATTGATAAGAACTTCCTTGCTGGAGATGAAAGCATAGAAAAAACAGCCTTGTATGTCAATGGAATAATGACCACGGGATTAAGATTAGAAAGGAAGTATGCCCGCCAAAATTGTAGGATGCCTTATTACAGAAAGACATGCACAGATCACTGAGACAGAAACCGGAGTGAGTTTATTGAGCTGTCCCTCATACATCCCGACAACCAAGGGCATCGTGCGGACGCCTGCGCGTGGATAAACTCATGAACCCTCGCGTCTTCTCCCAGATTAATGAACATTCTGATCGCCCGGTTCAATTAATTTCACGGCCCCAAATTTATCTTCATACTGTTTCAGGTTTATCGTCAGGGCTTCGATTGCTCTCTTTACATTGCCCGGACTTAATATTACTCTGGAAACCAGATGAGGCCCATTGGGCGAGTTTAAAAGCCAGTCAAGGATGAACTCTTCCGGGCTGTGTGATACCAGCATCAAATTGCTGTATCTCCCTCTCGATATTTCATCAGTGGTATTAATCTGAATCTGCGGGGATTTTTGCGGATCAGGTGTATCTGCCATAATGCTCTTCCTCCTTATGCTCGTCTATAGAATTGTCCATGATCAGAAGCACTCACGACATCTTTTCTTTCAGTTTCATCAGTCTTGCAATCCTCTCTTCAATAGGGGGATGTGTGCTGAAGAGACTCATGATCGTTCCGCCGGACAGGGGGGTAACGATGAACATATGGGCCGTTGATGGATTCGCATCCATAGGCTTCAGACGTGCTGCCATTGACAACTTCGTGAGGGCACCGGCCAGGGCTTCGGGTTTCCCGGATATTCTTGCGCTGCCGGCGTCAGCCTCATATTCCCTTGATCTGGAGAGGGCCATTTGAATGACTGTTGCCGCTACAGGGGCGACAATCGCCATCGCAATGGTGCTTATCATCCCTCTCTCATCGCTGCCAAAAAATACTGCCCATCGGGAAAGCATCACCACCGCGCTGGCAACAGTCGCCGCCATGGTACTGATGAGAATATCTTTGTGCTTAATGTGGGACAATTCATGGGCGATGACCCCTTCCAGTTCATCTTTGTTCAGAATCTTCAGGATGCCGGAGGTGACGGCTACGGCAGCATGATCTTCATTCCTTCCCGTTGCGAAGGCATTGGGCGTCTCTTGTGAAATGATATAGAGTTTTGGCACAGGCATCTTTGCTTTGGCTGAAAGAGATTCCACCGCGTCATAAAGGACAGGTGCTTCTGCTCTTGTGACCGCCTGGGCATTATACATGCGTAAGACAATGCTATCTGAGAACCAGTAGCTGCCGAAATTCATGAGGACGGAGACTATCAAGGCTATGATTACACCTTTTCCTCTGGCCACAAAGTATCCCACAAGCATCAAAAGCCCGGACAACGAGGCCAGGAGCAATATGACCTTCAATGTATTCATGAGTGTTACCTCCCTGTCATCCCGGACTTGATCCGGGATCCAGATGTCTTTTACTATGTTCCTTTCGCTTCCCGCCCCCTGTCATTTCGACCGAAGGGAGAAATCTTTTCCCATCTGTCATCCAGGACGTGATAAGCCTGCCCCGTACTCGATACGGGGGGATGTCCGGATGCAAGCCCTGACATCCTCCACACATGTCAAGTTTCAAGCCTGACCCCACCAATTATTATTCTGCGGATTCGTCAATCTCCATGATCCCAAAGGTGTTGCCCTCTGTGTCCTTACATTTGACAAGGTAGCCTGCACCGGGAATTGCCCTCTTTGGCGCTATGATCTTTCCTCCTGCCGCTTCTATCTTCTCAGTGAAATCGTCCACCGAAGGAATATGAATTATATTTGCCGTAGTATCTGAAGGATTGACCCGCCTCACGAGGCCGCCATCAATGCCGAATTCATCATCATCGCCGGTCTTTATGTGCCAGTACTCGTCAGGACTGTCCATTTTTCTGATTTTCCAGCCAAACACGCTTTGGTAAAATTCGATTGCCCTCTCCGGATCATCCGCACTGAGATCAAAATGAACAACTTTCGGCATACGTCACCCTTTTCAATGGAATATAAAAATGTCTTACTGACATTTTCGTTACCTTACACCATTCAGAGAAAATCATAAATATTTTTCATAATTTTTATTGTCGTATTTTTTTATATTTCTTATAATGCCATGTGAAATACCTAAGATACCTGGACGAAGACTTTTAAAGAGGGGTGCAATAGTTCGATACACAGATAATGGGAAGGAACGGATTATGGGAAAAGTAACCTTCGCTGATATACGCTTAAAGGATATCACGCTCGATGACATGCCGCGCCTGAAAGTATTGCGTGATGCATGTGTCAAGGCGAAGCCCGAGATCTGCATTGAACGGGCCCGCTCTGTGACGGGATATTTGAGCAACATGTCTTCGGAGGAAGAACCGATGGAAACCAGGTACGCGAAGGCGGTCAACTATTTCCTCTCGAACAAAGAGCCTCTCTTTTTCGACGATAATCTGCTCGCGGGAACGACTACCTCGAAATATTTCGGCGCCCCCGTATACCCGGAATTCACAGGTCTGCCCATATGGCCGGAACTCGATACCATAAGCACAAGAGAAAAAAACCCCCAGAAGCTTTCAGAGAGCGAAAAGGATGAATTGAATTTTAATATTTTTCCCTACTGGATGGAGCGCAACATCCTGGAATACGCGAGGAAGAAATACCACAATCCGCAGTGCATGAGACTTTTCGAACGCATTATCTTTTTCATTGCCGGCAAGGCGGGCTGCATTTCTCACACAGTCCCCTGCTACAAAATTATTCTCGAAAAAGGTTTGGACGGTATTATTGCCGACGCCTCGGCACATGAGACCCGGATAAAAAATGCCGGCACATTGAACGCGGAGACTGCGCAGCAACGTGTATTTTATGAAGCGGTAAGGATCGCCATGGAGGGGATTAAGCGTTACGCGCGTAACCTGAGTGAAAAAGCTGCCGCACTGGCAAAGGAGGAAACGGATGCCTTTCGGCGGGACAATTATCTGAAGATGTCAGGGGTCTGCGCGAGGGTCCCGGCATACCCTGCCCGCACATTCCGGGAAGCCGTCAATTCCCTTTGGCTTGCGCAGGTGGCGGTGCACGCAGAAAACATTAACATGGCAATGAGCCCGGGAAGGCTCGACCAGGTACTCTATCCATACTACAACAACGATATCAACAACGGAACGTTGTCTGTAAAAGATGCGGCCGAGCTCATTGGCTGCCTATGGTTGAAGCTCAACGATAATACCAATCTGGTCCCCGAAACCGCGGAAGAACTCTGGGGAGGCTCGGGAACCGTTCCCGCGGTGACTGTTGGCGGCGTTGATGAATACGGTGATGACGCGGTCAATGACCTGACGTACCTCATGCTGCGCATCACCGAGCTTTTGAGGACGCGGGATCCGAACATGAATGCCCGCTATCACTACGAGAAAAATTCACGCAAGTACCGTGACCGCGTCGCGGAGGTCATTGCACATACAAAAGCGGTGCCCGCGTTTCATAACGATGTCGCCGACATCAAGACTCTCGAAAACCAGGGGACAAAACCGGAACACGCGAGGGACTACGCGATCATCGGCTGCGTGGAGCTTGCATCCGCGGGAAAGAGCTATGATTCATCGAGCTCCATTATGCTGAATGTCGTTTCCGCCCTGGAACTGGCACTGTATAACGGCAGAAGGCCCGTCACCGGCGATGAGGTGATCAGCTTCGAATCCGGCGACCCGGCGCAGTTCAAGACATTCGAAGATTTCTGGGAGGCATTCAAAAGACAACTTGAATGGATTATCGCGCAGGCGGTTCAACTCAACGAATATCTTGGCCTTGTGCATCAGGAGATTATGCCCACACCGCTGCTTTCGGCTTTTTTTGAGGGCCCCCTGCAAAAGGGCAAAGACCTCGTGTTCGGAGGCGCCCTCTACAATTCTTCCGGCGCAACCCATATCGGATTTGCCGATACGGCGGACTCTCTGAGCGCCATTGAGAAAGCGGTGTTCATCGATAAGATATGCAGTTTCGGCGAACTTCTGAAAGCCCTTAATGTTGATTTTAAAGGCTATGAGAAACTCCATGCCTATCTTGTCCATAAAGCCCCTAAATACGGCACAGATGATCCTCTCGCGATCAAGAACTCCTGCAACCTCATCCGCTTTCTCTATGACACATATCAGAGCCATACAAATTACCGGGGGGGGAAATACCGGCCCGCCTTCTGGACCACCACCAACCACGCCGGACAGGGAAAGCTCGCAGGCGCACTGCCCAACGGCAGAAGGGCATACACTGCATTTGCCAGCGGCATCACCCCCGTTTCCCAGACCGCGAAGGAATTGACGACATGCCTGAGAGCAGTGGGAAGGCTCGACAGCCTCTGCATACCGGGCGGTGAGGCCCTCAATCTCAAGTTCCCCCTCATAAAAGACAGTGCGGACATAGAAAAATTAGGCGCCGCCGTCGAAGCGTATTTCCGGAGCGGAGGCATGCAGGTACAGTTCAACATCATGTCGTATGAAACGCTCATGGATGCCAAAATGAATCCGGACAAATATCAAGAGCTCCTGGTAAGGGTTTCCGGCTATTCCGCGTACTTCCGGGATTTGAATGAGACAATGAAGGACGAAATCATTACCAGAACGGAATATGATATCGGCACGGGGAACGCAAACCCTATACCTGCTGCTGAACCTGATCCCGGAAAGCGTTAGAAGAAAATCGGCGTCCGCAGGATTAAGGAATGGAGGGGAGAAGATATGCTGGAAGAATTCGCGAACACATCCCATCAAGCAAAAGCTGCTATGGAAAAACTCCTCAAGGGACTCGAGGACGAATTCACCGATGACATTCTCAAAACATTGCTCACAGGCATGAGTCTTATGTTTCTGCTCAGCAGCACATACCGGAAGAATATAGAGAATTTCAGCGGCTGTTACCTTTTCAGGAGCAAGGATAACGCATTTTCGGTAGGAGCTGTTTTTAAAAACGGCTCCATGAACGTAGTGGGCGGACCTGTCGACAGTCCGGACATCACTATTATTTTCAAAAATCCTGCGGCCCTGAGAAATTTTATCTTCTCACCCAAACCGGACATACTGAACGCCATCCTGCGGCAGGATGTGAGCGTTGACGGCAATCTCAATTACCTTTACAAGTTCGCCTATATGGCAAATCGCCTGAAGCTGATGGCGCAGGAGCTCATGGCATAGTGAGGACGTTTAAAAAAGGGGCCTCACCATCACGGTGTGGCCCCTTTTCATTATCGGGAATGTCGAAGAGTTTTTAATGTGCTTCTTCCATAGCACCGGCAATATACATCATGGACAGCAGCATAAAAACAAGGGTCTGGATTATTGATATGAAAATCTTAAGGAAGAGAATGGGCAATGGTATAAAAAAGGGAGCCAGCAAGAATAATACGGCAACGACAATGTGTCCACCCTCGATATTTCCGAATAATCGCACCGTGAGAGAGAGGGGACGGACCAAGTGGCTGACTAATTCAATTATTACCATAAGCGGCGTGAGCCACCACACGGGACCCATAAACTGCTTGATATATTTGTACCCATGAATCTTGACTCCCATAATGTGCGTCATGCAAAAAACGATGATGGCCATTGACGCATTCGTATTGAGATTGGCTGTGGGAGCTTCAAAACCAGGAACAAGTCCCAAAAGGTTAGAGGTAAGAATAAAAATTCCTATGGTGGCAATCAAGGGAAAGAATTTTCTTCCATCATGACCCATGGTATCAGTTACTAAAGAATCGATACCGCTGATGACGACTTCCATAACATTCTGGAACTTGCCCGGGAATATATTCACACGGCGTGTTGCCAGATAGGCACACACGGCAAGCATTATCATGATAAGCACGGTATAAGATACGTGTGTCGGAATGTGATAATATTTATGAATAAATTCAAAGTATGAAAACGAATGCATTGTTTATTCAACCTCCTCAACGCAATTTTTTTTTGAATATGCCACGATTGTAGTCAATACCACCGCAATGACTACTGTCGAAAGTCCTATCAATAGACCTATTATATCAACAACATCGTAGGAGATGATAAAATAAAGAACAACGGCCGTAACGGCAAACCTGATGTAATATTTAAACATTATAAAAGATGACGCCCGCTCTGCAATCCTGCTGAACACCTTGCGCAGATCCCGACCAAGCCAGTAAAAATTTACAATGCTTATAATGCTGCCCAGCAACATCCCCAGAGCAAACCTGCGCGGCATGAAGATGAAACCGAGGATGATAAATATCCCAAGGATGATCCAGTTGGTAAGCTCAAACTTTTTCAGGAGAGGGTCTTTTTCTATGTGGCTCACTTTTTAAATACTTTATTACAGGTCTTTCATCCCAGCATATTTTCTTTATGAGAACGTATATATTCCTGAATCCGGCAACAATGCCTATCGATAAGAGGACACCCGTAAATACATATACTGTTTCAAACTTCCTGTCGAGATAGACACCCAGATAAAGACCTCCGAAGATCATGAATACCATCGCAATCCCGACACTACTGGCATATGCGAGTTGGACGGCCGTTCTCCTCGTTTCCTTATCCATTTGCATTTGCGTGGCGCTCCTTAGCACGTATGGCCGGGTATGTCAATTAAAAACTGCCTGAGGCTTCGCCCAAATTCTTATAACACTGTAGCCTTTTCACCAATGCCCTTACTGATGCATTGCTCCACATATCTCCTTTCCCTTGACGGGAGAATTGTCCCCCTCTGGAGGGGGCAGGGGGAGGAGAAATTTGACTTTTTACAAAGTCGTCGTTACTGGAGGAATTCAAATAACCGATGCCGAAGAGAATCCATTTCCAACTTGGTCCCGGAGAGTGTATACAGGTTCGATTCTTTCTTATCAGTTCTTTCAGCAACCTCGGAAACATTTACTATGTCTGCATCCTGGAGAAACGTCATGGCGCTCTGATAATTCGACTGAGAAAGGGCCTCCGCCCTCCGAATCTCACCTTTCTTATACATCTTGACACCCAGATGTTGAATGTTTTTCATCCACTCTTTCTCCGGTCTGGCACGTTTTTTGAGATACTGACAACCCCTGACCACTACCCAATATGACTCGATATAGTTGCGCAGTAATCCTGCAAAGGGCATAAGGCTTATACGTCCCCTTCCCTTCACTTCAACGCACGCCTGCCCGTCGCGTTCCAAACCGGTTATCATATTCCTGGCGCTCAAATAAGAGAGGATATCTTTCACTTCATCCAAATCATCCTTCTGGTCGTCAAAGATGAACTCATGCCAGAAGAGTCTTTTAAAAAACTGGTAATCTTTAATTATCTGATCCAAAGGAATCACATCTTCACGGCTTGATAATACGGACATGGCTACGAAGCCTATGGGAATGAAAAAGTGCAGGATATTATTCTTATAATACTCTAACTTTAAGCGATTGTCATCTTCCAAGGAGTATACGATCTCTTCGCTTTCGTCCTGTTCCTCTTCGTCCACTCCCATCTTGGATATGGTGTCTGATTGAACAATAAGGTTGAGGGCATCCACAAAAGCTTTTTCCCTATGGATCAGCGTGGCGGCAAAGTTCGCCTGTCTGTCGCTGAGATAATCACAAAATGAATTGAGCACATCCATCAAATCGTCATGGGATATTCCTCTCCGGTCATAGCAGAGCAACCCCGCAGCCACCAGAGAAAATGGAGTAATGACAGACACCTTATTGATTTCCAGGGCAATTTCGTAACCGATCTTTCTGTAAAAACTCTGCCGTTCTTCCACGGTCATCGCTTCAAAAGATTTCTCCTGAGAAGAAAGATATGCCTTGAGAAAGATCGGTTCCCCTATATTCACATAGACGCGCCCGTAACGTTTTCTCAAAAATTTCCTGCTCTTGATCACATCCGACGTTCTCTCTTGCACTTTGGGTGTCCCACCCAGTTCTTTCAGGTAGGACTCTTCTTCTATGACCCGGTCATACCCTATGTAGACCGGAATAGCCGCCAGATCATCACAGGCCGTGCTTTTATAAGCCTGAATAATCATGGAAAGGAGGCCGTACTTCGGCATTACCATCTTACCGCTGCGGCTTCTCCCGCCTTCTATGAAAAATTCTATGGGGTGCCCCTCTTTGAGAAGGATTTCCAAATACTTGGCAAATACCTCCCCATAGAGCACATTCCCCCGGAAGGTGCGACGGATGAAAAATGCGCCCGATTTCCTGAAAATATATCCTAAAGGCCAGAATGACAAATTAGTGCCGGCCGCAACAAACGGCATTTGGATATTATGCACGTAAAAAACATAGGAAAGGAGAAGATAATCGATATGGCTGCGATGACAGGGGATGATTACAAACGGCATTTTTTTCGATATGTTCCTTATTTTTGCCAATCCCGCCTTGTCTGCCACGACACCATCATAAATATTATTCCACATCCACGTGAGGAATTTATACCAGAGCTCGATAAACATATCATTATAATCGGAAGCAATTTCGCGGATGTATTTTCTCGCCTCCTTGACAAGCGCGTCACGGTTTTTCGCTCCACGGGCCGCAATGTTTTCTATGCACTGATTGATGCCCCCGTCGCTGAGCACCATGCTGATTATCTCTTCTCTTGACTTCAACACAGGCCCCACAGTGCTCGCCTTTTCTTCATCAATCCGGTCTATCAGCTCTCTCCTCAGATCACGGTATATCGCCTCTCCCGTCATGCCTTCGCTTTTCTGGATAATTTCCATAAGGTTGATCGCTTCCGCAGGTATGACGGTGGCTTTATTGGAATATCTGAGAAACGTGATCACCCTGCGTGTTGCATCAGTGTCTTCCGCCTGACCAAAGAGTATATTGATTATGTTTTCCTCTTCTTTTTCCCTTCTCCTTCCGTACGTGACCATGACGGGAACAATATACACGGGCACGCTTTGATCCTTTTGCGTATCAATCAATTGCGTAACTGCCTCCTGGACGTCCCGGTTTTCAAAAAATTCTGAACCTCCCAGGTGGATAATGACGCTTTTCCCTTCCATGACGGTTCGTTTCAGGTAACCGCCACCGCAGGCATCATACATAGTCCTGTGAAAGAGGAAATAAAGCAGATTTGAAACAGCAACCTTGAGGGCTGCAAGAAAGGGCTGCCAGAAAATCATATTGATCCCGCAGCAATATACAGGCCTGGGGATGCCTTTTCTCGCCGAGAGCTCCCGAATGATGAGACTGTTAAGCTGGCTTTTATTTTTTAGGGCATAGACAACCGTCCCTTTTTCTGAGAGTTGTTTCAGTGCCCCCACATACTCATCAGCGATCTCAACTTTGGACAATACCTTTTTGACAAGCCAGAACAGGGGAAAATTGTCCTCTCTGTAGAGGCGTCCGGCAAAAAATCCCCCCTTTTCCGTCCATGCTTTAATTTTTGACTGGCTGGACATGATCCTCGCAAAATTCTCAAATTGGCAGAAAATGTGCGGCTTCGTGAAAAGTCAACCTTACGCATCCCTTACGAAACCGACGGATATGTATCTTCTGTTGCCCGATCTCTTACTGTTCACTTAACTGAAATTCATCAGGAAACCGGGTCCGCATATAATTATTTACAAATTCCCGTATCTCGGAGGCCGATGAAAATGCCATAACTTTTTCTAAAAGCTCTTTGGATTCCTTCAGGGTTGAACCGCGTATGACCTTCTTTACTTTAGGTATGGCGAGAGGGTTCATGCTCAACTCATCAATTTCCAACCCCAAAAGAATCATAATATACACGGGTTCTCCGGCCATTTCTCCGCACATGGCAACCCGGATACCTGCTCCATGACCTATATCAATCACCTGTTTGATAAGCCTTAAGACCGCGGGATGAAGCGGTTCATACAAATATGTCACCCTTTCATTGATCCTGTCGATCGCCAGGGCATATTGAATCAGATCGTTTGTTCCTATGCTGAAAAAATCCACTTCCTTCGCCAATTCATCGGCAATTACAACGGCAGAGGGAACTTCTATCATAATCCCGATCTCAATATCTTCACCTACCGGTATGCCTTGGGCGCGAAGATCCCGCTTTACCTCACAGAAGATTTTTTTTGCCTCCCTCAATTCTTCAATTCCCGATATCATGGGAAACATAATCCTCGTTTTGCCGAACGCGCTGGCCCGCGCGATCGCGCGCAACTGCACCTTAAAAAGCTCAACTTCCTTCAAACAGAAGCGGATGGCCCTGAGACCCATTTGAGGATTCATCTCTTTGGCCAATTTTGGATCGGAGTAGAACTTATCTCCACCCAAATCAAAGGTTCGTATTGTCGCCCACTGCAAGCCCTCCGCGCTTACCACGCTTTTGTAATGTGAGAAGTGCTCTTCTTCCGTCGGCAGTTTTTCCTTATTGATATAAATAAATTCCGTCCTATACAGGCCGATGCCCTCAGCGCCATGGGATACGGCGGAAGGTATCTCTTCAATAAACTCGATATTCCCGCCGATTTCCACTTTATAATCGTCCACCGTGAGCGCGGGAAGGTGGGCATATCTGAGATAATCCTCCTGGGCTTGTTGAAAATGCCGCTGTTTGTCCTCATAGACTTTGATCATTTCCGGATCAGGATTAACCACCACAAGACCCGCGGCGCCATCAATAATAATGTCGTCATTGGTCCGTACTAATTTCGTGATGGATTCCAGACCGACTACCGCGGGAATTGCCACGGCTCTCGCAACGATAGCCGTATGGGACGTTTTCCCTCCCATGTCCGTCGCAAATCCTTGCACCTTATTAATCATCATCTGTGCTGTATCGGCTGGCGAGAGATCAATGGCAATAATAATATCCTTGCCGTCAATTTTCGGGACTTCTTCCTGCCTGCCTCCCGAGAGATTTCTCAAAACCCTCTGTCCTACAAAGTGAATGTCGCTTACCCGGCTTTTGAGATACTCGTCTTCCACTTTTTCGAAGATCTCTCTGTATCTATCGATGGTCATCTTCAGGGCCCATTCCGCATTGATCAACATATCCCTTATATATTGCACCGTATGGTTGATAAACATCTTATCTTTCAGGATCATGATATGCACATCGATGATATACATAGGTTCCCGGCCGGCAAGTTCGAATAGCTTGTTTTTTACTTTCAAAAGCTGCTTTTCCGACTCTTTCAGCGCGGCCTTGAATCTCTTGATCTCCTTGTTTACAAGGCTTTTATCTCTCAACTTATAAAAAGAAACCTGAGCATCAAGACGATCATACAGGAAAGCTTTTCCAATCACGATACCGGGTGAGACACCTATACCTTTGAGAACAAAACTCTTTTTCTCAACATCCGTATCCATCAATCTTCACCAAACTTGTCCTCTATGAGTTTCCTGAGATCTTCCATGGCATCCCGTGCATCTATCCCCTCCGCCCTGATTGTGATACGACTCCCCAGGGGACAGGCCAACGTCAATATACTGAGAAGGCTCTTTCCATTCACAACCTTGCCATCTCTTTCAAAAAATATCTTTGACTTATATCGCGTCGATACATTCACCAGCTTTGCGGCAACCCTCGCATGCAGGCCGAGTTTGTTCTTTATCTCAAATGTTTTTATTTCTTCCATGCGAGNCTCTCCGCAGTAAACTGCGGAGAATCTTCGATCCATAAGGAATAATNATGTTCCCCATTCGCTCGCTTACCCCGCAGCAAGCTACGGGGAATGCGCTCGCGAGCGGATTCATATACCTCAAATCTTCATTTCTCAGAGGTATTTGCCTAACACGATTGTTCTATGAAGTCAATTCGAGACCTTCATACACATATTCTTATAGAGATATTTACATTAAAGATTGCTGCACACCGCGTCATTAATACGCGCATAATCTTTTTGTATTTTTTTTCTTGACATGGATTATTTTTTTTGTTATTTAGTTCAACTTTTAGACAGGCTTTATACTTTATAAGCACACAATAATTATGAAAGGGGGGTGATTCCCATGGTTTGTCAAACCATCAAAACTGGAACTGAGTGCGCCTTTATGACCAAGAAAGGGTGCGGATTTAATGGAGGAAGCTGTCACACAATTATAGAAAAATGCGAAGGTTGCAATAAAGTCATAGATTGCCAGACCGGTCAGTTCTGCAAGGTCTATCCTGAACCCACCAGCAAATGGCTTTCCGGAAAGTGTCCAACAGCGACACATATCAAAAGAGAGATCACGGAAGCCGTGCAAAAAATCAATCCGTTGAAGGCATCGAAAAGATCGGCAAAGCATTAATAACAAAGGGGCAGGTTTTTTCTTTGTGAATAAATGCCTGCCCCTTTCTATGCTTTTCTTTTCCTTTTTTTATTATTCCCCCACTATTTTTCTTACCTGCAGCAATCCTTTTTTAATCTCAATGAGCCTGTTCCGATCACGTTCTTCATATGTCCGTGTCGCTTCTCCTTTCATTTTCAGCAACTGCTTTTTCGCGCCGCTTATGGTAAACCTGTCGGCATAAAGGAGATTTTTTATAGTCAACAACTCCTGAACGTCTTTTCTTCTGTAGAGCCGTTGATCTGATTTCGTGCGCATCGGTTTTATTGATTTGAACTCTGATTCCCAATATCTGACAACGTACGGATCAACCCCGAGGATCCTGCTGACTTCTCCAATACGAAAATATTCCTTATTGGGAATTGTTAAGTCCATTTAAATTGCAGACCCCTGTTTCTCAAGAAACCGGGAGAAATAGTGTTATCAGGGTTTCGTAGAAGAGCTTCTATGAGCCTGTTAACCATTCAGCGCTTTGCGCAACACCTGACTCGATTTGAAAGTAAGCACTTTTCTCGCGGATATCTCTATTTCGCTGCCCGTTTGGGGATTCCTGCCTCTGCGAGATTTCTTCTCCTTAACGGAAAAGTTACCGAATCCGGAAATTTTGATCTTTTCCCCGCGAGCGAGACTGTCTTTTATGATATCGAACACCGACTCAACAATCCTTGCTGCATCCTTCTTGGAAAATCCCAGTTTTTCGTACACATCCTGAATAATATCGATCTTTGTCATTTCTAACCTCCCTCAGTCTATCAGATATCTAATTACCATCTCCCCTTATTTTTGCTCCGGTCAAATCAACAATGCGATTAACTATTCCGCTGTGCACCTGGCTCACCTCATCGTCAGTCAATGTTCTCTCAGGAGCACGATAGACAAACCTTAATCCCAAACTTTTCTTCCCTTGAGTGATACTTTTACCTGAATATACATCAAAAACACTTACTTTTTCAAGTAATTCTTTACCCATATCCCTCGCAATATTCAGCATTTTATCCGCTTCCATGCCTTCGTCAATGACAAAGGCCACATCTCGTATAACCGATGGAAATCTAGGCAAGTCTTTATAGCACACTTCACCGGAAAAGAATTCAGTTAATATATCTATATCTATTTCAAAGACATAGGCATTATTCTTGAGATCTAACTTTAAAAGCACGTCAGGGTGCACTTCACCTAAGAACCCGATGTATTGTTCGCCAACATATATTCCACAGGACTTACCTGGATGGAGGAAGTTGTCACGGCAATCAGACCTGAATTCCGCATTAAGAATCTTAAGACCATCGAAGATGTTTTCCACGCATCCTTTCAAGTCGTAGAAATCCACAGATATTTTTGACAACCAGATATTATTGTCCAGCAGGCCTGAGATAAGACAGCCTAACACGTTCTTTTCCCGGGGAAGTTCTCCATCACGCCGATGAAAAAAGACCCTGCCAATTTCAAATACCTTGAGATCAAAGCAGCCGGTGTGCGCATTCTTCCTCATTGTTTCCAGGAGGCTGCTCACAAGCGTCGTCCGCATGACCGATTGATCTTCTGTCAGCGGATTACGTATTTTTACAACGTTTCGCCGCCCATCACCCGCTGCGAGTCCCAGCACGTCCAATGAACCGGGGGAAATAAAGCTGTAGGTGATTATTTCCGAATATCCGGAACCTTGGAGTATTTCCCGTAACCTGTCTCTAAGAATCTCCTTGCGATCCTTTGTAACCGTCACGGAGGAACCAGGGGGAAGTGTTACAGGAATACGGTCATAACCATAGAGCCGCGCCACTTCTTCGATGAGATCGATTTCTCTCTCAATATCTACCCTGTATGATGGCGGGGTCACTCTGTAGTGTCCGTCATTGTCCCCACGGACGCCCATATTGAGGCTCTTCAGTATATTGCCTACTTCACCAGCCTTCATGTCCGTCCCAAGGATATCATTGACTCTCTTTATACGCAGTGGAATGTCTTTTGCCTTCTCCACTTTTTGCGGATATCCATCGATGCATCCTTTGCACACGGTTCCGCCTGATATTTCCGCCATAAGCTGAGCCGCCCTGGCAGACGCGTTCACGACACCCTCGGGGTCCACACCACGACCGAATCTGAATGCGGCATCTGTACTCATTCCGAGCCACTTCGATGATTTTCTGATCGAGGACGGATCAAAATATGCACTTTCCAGCAGAATAGTCTCCGTGTCTTCTTTCACTTCCGAATTCAATCCACCCATGATACCGGCAATGGCCACCGGCCTGACACCATCACAAATCGTCAGTGTATCCGCCTCGAGGATGCGCTCCTTCCCGTCCAGAGAAACAAACACTTCTCCTTCCCGGGGTCTTCTCACCACAATACGCCCTTCCTCAAGAAAGCGGAAATCAAACGCGTGCAAGGGTTGACCTAACTCCAGCATTACATAATTGGTTACATCAACAATATTGTTGATGGCGCGAAGACCTACTGCTTCCAGTCTCTGCCGCAGCCAGAGCGGTGAAGACTTTATCGTGACGTTCTTAATCATTCTGGCGCTATAGCGGGGACACAGGTCAGGGTCGAGAATTTGAACCGATGTAATTTTTTCTATATCTTCATTGCTTTCCGATACGCTCATATCAGGATATATAAAGCGAGAGCCTGTAATCGCCGCAATCTCACGGGCAATGCCGACGATGCTCAAACAGTCAGAACGGTTGGGTGTAATCGCGACATCGAAGATAATATCAGTGAGATCGAGTGCCTCTGAAAGGTTTTTCCCGAGAGGAAAATTGTCTGGGAGAATCATGATTCCCGTTGCATCATTGCCGATGCCGAGCTCCTGCTCGGAACAGAGCATGCCCTCTGAAGTTTCCCCTCTTATTTTCGAACTCCTGATAGTATATCCGCCGGGGATGACCGCACCGATCTTCGCAAGGGGAACCACATCGCCTGACCTGACATTACCCGCACCACACACGACAGGATAGGTCACCTCCCCTGTCGTTACTTGACAGAGATAGCATCTGTCCGCCTGGGGATGAGGTGTGACTGAAAGGATCTTTGCCACTACAACGTCGCGAAAGGAAGGACTCGTTGTTCTCATGGATTCTACTTCAAGGCCGGCCATGGTGAGCTTGTCTACAAGCGCTGAGGGAGAAATCCCGATATCCACATATTCTTTAAGCCATTTGAGACTGACGAGCATATACCCTAATTCCTGAAACCTGATCCTTGTATCAAAATTGTTCTAAGAATCTCTGGTCATTTTCGAAAAATACCCTGATATCAGATATGCCATACTTAAGCATGGCAATTCTTTCAAGACCGAGACCAAAGGCGAACCCGGAAACATCCTCCGGGTTATAGTTCACATTCTTAAAAACTGCGGGATCCACCATCCCCGACCCGAGTATTTCCAACCAGCCGCTCTGAGAGCACACACGGCATCCTGCACCACTGCACATGACACATCGGATGTCAACTTCGGCACTCGGCTCTGTAAAGGGGAAAAAACTGGGGCGAAAGCGGAGCGCCGTACCTTCGCCGAATAATTGTCTGAGGAACGAGGTGAGAATACCTTTTAAGTCACCTAAGGTAATACCCTTATCAACCAGGAGTCCTTCAATCTGGTGGAACATGGGTGTGTGAGAGATGTCCGAATCGGGTCGATACACCCTGCCGGGGGAAAGAATTCTCACCGGCGGCCGCTGTTTCTCCATGACCCTGATCTGTACCGGTGATGTATGGGTTCGCAGAACGATGTTATCTTCTACGTAGAAAGTATCCTGCATATCCCGCGCAGGATGATTTTTCGGAATGTTTAACGCCTCAAAATTGTAGTAATCCAGCTCAATTTCCGGGCCCTCAACAACTGAAAAGCCGAGCCCCGCAAATATTTCACAGATATCCCGACTAACCTGGATTATAGGATGAAGTTTCCCTAACCGGACTTTTCTGCCGGGGAGTGTGACGTCTATCCTCTCACGGAGAAGATAGTCGTCCTGCTTCAGACGGGCAATCGCGCTCAGCGCACTCTCAATCTTCTCACTAAGAGCATGTTTAATTTCATTACATCGGTTTCCTACGAGGGGCCTCTTCTCCGGTTCTACATTCCCGAGGTTGCGAAGAAACCCCGTGAGGAGACCTTTTCTCCCGAGGTACTTGGTTCTTAATGCCAGGAACTCCTCTTCAGTTTTTGAAATAAGCAATTCAGCGTTTACCTGCTGTTGAAGTCCCTCAAGCTCTTTTAGCATGCTGCCAGCTTACCCTTTGCAATACTGACGACTTCGGAAAAACCGCGGGGATCATGAACGGCGAGGTCGGCCAGCATCTTCCTGTCGATTCCTACGCCCGCTTTTTTCATGCCATCAACCAACCGGCTATACGATATTTCATGTGTTCGCGCCGCTGCGTTTATCCTTGCGATCCATAGTTTCCTGAAATCTCTTTTCCGGACTCTCCTGTCTCTATAGGCATATTTCATAGCCCTTTCCACGGCTTCAGTCGCTGTCTTCAATAAACGGCTCCGTGCTCCAAAATAGCCTTTCGCCATTTTCAGAATCTTTCGCCTCTTTTTCTTCGCAGTAATACTTCTTTTTACCCTTGGCATTTCTTTTGATCTCCCCGCTTATTATAAACTGTGCGTTGTTAATTTACCTGCCGAAATAAAATCTTAATTCCCTGAACACCTCTTTTCAGCACCTACATGTAAGGAATCAACATCTTAATTCCTCTGGTGTCCTTTGCATCGAGTATAGCGGATTTTCTCAGATTTCGCTTTCGTTTTGTCGTTTTTTTCGTAAGGATATGACTTGCATACGCCTTACTTCTCTTTACCTTACCGGTTCCTGTAAGGCTGAAGCGTTTGGCCGCTCCCCTGTGAGTCTTTATTTTTGGCATTTAATCACTCCTTGTATAAAAAATACTGAATCCGTTTCTTCTCCATTCAGGTATAAAAAAAGGGTTCAAGGATTCAAGGATTCAAGCGTATTGAACACACACTTAATCCCTGGCCCTTTTGTCTCTTGATTCCTTACGATGACAGGATCTTTTTCGGATATGATCGGAGTATTTATTTTTTTGGCGATACGATCATAATCATATTTCTTCCCTCAAGCCTCGGATGCTGATCGATAACACTTATTTCTGCCAACTCTTTTTGAATGTCATCCATAATCTTCCTGCCGAGATCGGTGTACGCGATTTCACGACCTCTGAACATCATCGTAATCTTTACTTTGTCATTCTGGCTGAGAAATTTCTTAATATGTTTTATCTTTACCTGCAGGTCATGTTCATCCGTTTTCGGTCTTATCCTGATCTCCTTTACCTGAATGACGCTCTGGCTTTTTTTTGCAACCTGCTGTTTCTTGCTCTGCTGGTATCTGAATTTTCCATAATCCATAATCCGACATACCGGCGGTGTAGAATTGGCTGCAACTTCAACCAGATCAAGACCTGCTTTCGCAGCAATGTCGAGAGCTTCCGCCAGGGTCATGATTCCCAATTGTTGACCCTCTTGAATAAGTCTCACGCTTGTTGCCCTGATCTCCTGATTTATATTTAAATCCTTAGCTATATGTCACCTCCTGCATGAATAAAAACTGAAATACAAATTTTACACAACTCAAAACGTAAAAAACAGCTCTTTTCCCCTTTTCTGTAAAAAGGATTAGAGAATTTAAGGATTCACTCGCATCGTATGCCCATGCTCTCATGGCTTTTACCAGACCATGAATCCTTACAACAATAGCAATTCCCCCAGACGCGAATCAATTTTTATTTATACTGTGCGCATTGTTCCCGCACCAGTTCAATAAACTCATTCACACCAATACCGCCGAGGTCTTTACCATCTCTCTGGCGGGGAGAAACGCGGTTCGATTCCACTTCCCGATCACCGATTACCAGCATATACGGAATTTTTTGAAGCTGCCCTTCTCTGATTTTGAATCCCAGCTTTTCATTCCTGAAATCTTTTTCCGCACGCACCCCCGCATCACATAACTGTGCATAGACCGTCTCGCCATACGGGATATGTTTGTCCGTAACGGTCATGAGTAAGGCCTGAACCGGCGAGAGCCACACAGGAAAAGCTCCGGCATAGTGCTCTATAAGCACTCCCAGGAACCGTTCTATAGAACCGAGAATCACCCTGTGCAACATTACGGGTCGATGTTTCTGACCATCTGCGCCTATGTAATTGAGATCAAATCGTTCCGGAAGGGTGAAATCACATTGGATAGTTGCACATTGCCACTTTCTGTTCAGGGCGTCTTTCAGCTTAAAGTCAATTTTGGGGCCGTAAAAGGCGCCATCCCCCTCGTTAATCTCATACACCATATGGTTCATATTGAGGGCATTCTCTAAGGCCGCCGTCGCCATCTCCCAGTCTTCATCGGAACCAATGGATTTTTCCGGCCGAGTACTCAATTCCACGCCGTAATTGAAACCGAATATTTTCATGGCATAACTCACAAAATCCGCAATACCGGTGATTTCGCTGTTGAGTTGTTCCGGCGTGCACAGAATATGTGCGTCATCCTGAGTAAACTGTCGTACCCTTGTGAGGCCATGCAGAACACCGGTTTTCTCATGCCGGTGAACCGTACCAAGTTCAAAATATCGCAGGGGCAAGTCCCGGTAACTGCGGATTTTCGATTTGTATATGAGCATGTGGGAAAGACAGTTCATAGGTTTTATACCGTAACCCTGATCTTCTATCTCCGTGAAATACATATTTTCCCTGTAATGATCAAAATGTCCGGATTTCTTCCAGAGATCAACCTTCAGGATTTGGGGACCCATGACCATTTCATATCCCCGTTTCAGATGCTCTTTCCTTTCCCAATCCTCAATAATCGCCCGCAGCATTGTTCCTTTGGGATGAAATATGACAAGACCTGCCCCCGCTTCATCGTTTATCTGGAAGAGATCGAGCTCCCTCCCCAGCTTCCGGTGATCCCTCTTTTTCGCTTCCTCGACAATACGGAGATATTCGGCAAGTTCCCCTTCTTTCGCGAATCCTGTCCCGTATATGCGTTGCAGCATTTTATTTTTTTCGTCACCCCGCCAGTATGCCCCTGCCACGCTTAATAACTTGAAAGCCTTGATCATTCCTGTAGACGGAATGTGAGGACCGCGGCACAGATCCACATATCCCCCCTGGCTGTAGACGCTCACCGCTTTCACATCTTCCGGCAAATCATTGATAAGCTCGACTTTGTAAGATTCACCTTTGTCCCTGAACAGCGAAATTGCTTCTGCCCTCGAAACCTCTCGGCGGATAAAAGGATAATCGGCGGCAACGATTTGGCGCATCCTGGCTTCAATCTTTTCAAAGTCTTCCGGGGTGAAGGTCTCCGCATAATCGAAGTCGTAATAGAATCCCTCTTCTATGGAAGGTCCTATACACACATGAACTCCGTCGAAAGTATCCTGGACTGCCTGTGCCATCACATGGGAAATGCTGTGACGCAGTATATCAAGACCTTCCTTTGATGCAACATCAATTAAAAAAAGCCTGGCTTCTTCTCCAATGGAGTGGCTTAAATCCACGAGTGCACCGTTCAGCCTCACCGCAACCGTTGAAATGAGAGCCTCTTTGTTCCACGAAGCAACAATCTCATCAACTTTTGTACCGGGAGCATACATGCTGATCGAGTCATCCGGCAATATAACCTTGATTTCATTCATAACACAACACCCGATGGCACCGGGAAAAATCCTCCGTCTTCTCAGAAGAAGGTTCCGCAACGTACGACCCAGAACGTCTTACACATTGCCGAACCCTTGTTTTATAAATGCTTCCATAAGAAAGGGCATCACCGCGTTCACCCTGCTGATGCCCTCACCAACATCTAAACCATATTTATATAGTTATTGATATGCGATAAATATGGTAGGCACGCAGGGATTTGAACCCTGGACATCCACCGCGTCAGGATGGCGCTCTCCCCCTGAGCTACGTGCCTACATCACCTTTATTTTTAAAAATAGGAGAGCATTTTTAGCAGCAATACCCTGTTATGTCAAGCGAATATTGTGATTTATATATCTTTAGGGCATACTCCAAGACCTCGGTACAAGATCTCTCTCGGGGACTACCTTTCAGGCTCCTCTCCTCTCAGATCCATTCCCGCGAAGGCAGGACTACGAGGAATGTTTTGAAACGTATCCATCTGCATAGATTTATGCCGAGGAGGCGTGTAATTTTATTCCCCTTACCATGTAGTTCAAACCTGAAATAACAGTAAACAGGGCCGTGATCCATTGCGCAGCTATTAACCACCTATAGTCAATAAATACGGGAGTAATACAAAATAAAAGAAAAAACAATACTGTAAATAACTGGATTGCCGTCGTAAGTTTGCTGATAAGTGACGGACGGATCTCATACGGAATAGACATGATCGAAAGGATAGCAATTCCGACAAGGATAATAAAATCTCTGCTGATGACAATGACCGTGAGCCATCCCGGAATTATACCCTTTATCGACAGCGTCACAAAGCAACTTGCAAGAAGGGCTTTATCTGCGATGGGATCCAGGTATGCACCCAGTACTGTTTGTTGATGCAATATGCGGGCAAGGAAACCGTCAAGGGCATCCGTAATGCCCGAGAACGCCAAAACAACGAGTGCCTTTAAGAAGGCGCCCTGCATAAGAAATATCACGATAAGAGGAACAAGAAGAATCCTTAATAACGTCAGTATATTAGGTATATTCATCAATCAGTGCTGCCCGCTATGTTCATGTGGAAATTCTACTACAATTCCAGTTCCTTATCCCTCTCCTTGTTCCAATCCACCCACTCATCCCGATCTTCCTGTTCGGTAAAATCACGCGGCTTTTCCGCCGTTCCATCAGTGGCGATTCTTATCTGCTGCATTGACTTGACAATGACCAGCCACTGTTCCATTGTAACCTTTTCAGGACCGGGAATCGGCCTGGGTCCCGCGATCTTATGGGGAGGACCCATCATCTTCGGCGGTTCCGCCGCCGGTCCGCCGCCGGACACATCAACTTCACCGTCATATACTTTTATCAGCGCCGACTTATCTTCTTCGACATTCACACGATACACGGTACCTCTTACACCTGCTACGGCATTCTCACACTGAAGCTCAAATTGACCCCTTCTTCCAACGGCCTTGCTCACATTGGCCCATGTCCTTCCTACAGCCATATGAAACTTTATATTTCTCGGTTGAGTCTCGCTTCCGGAATCAATCTGAATAACCTTAAAATTAGAATTGCCCGCAAAGCGAACCGTGGAATAATCCGGCAGAATAAGCTCCAGCCTCGCTCTGGATCCGGTACTGACTTGGTCGCCTGCCCTGAGAACATCTCCTGCTTTCAAGGAACGCCATCTTTTAGTACTCGCCAGAAGTACTTTCACCGATCCCTGCAAAAGGTTTACTTTCGTTTCCCCTCTGCCTATCTTTAACTCCATGATCCTTTTCGCATCAACCTGTTGAAGACCAAGCAACACAAATGATAACACACATAAAAAAACTATTATCTTTTTCATCTGCGTCTCCTTTTTGAGAGTATATAGTGTTCGGCGTGTGATGATACAAAGCGAAATAAATTTACCCGTCTTTTGTGAAGTATCTCATTGATCCATGAATATTATGTTACCGAATCAGGACCATCAGGGAGAGTCTTCATGGCCTTATCTACAACTTCCTGAATCGTCGGCTCATATGTCAGACATGATTCCAATTCAAGTTGCTCCCGTGAAAACCCATAATTTCTTTTGACGATGCTATAACGGGAGCTCCAGAGCGTCACACCGGTCTTTGCGCTCCGCAGTTCGAACACTGCGGATACGCGTATGGGTGCATACACGTAAGAAAACGAAGTCGAGCACTCAGAGAGTGTCGCATAAAGGACCGCGTCGACACCTAAAAGCTCCCCTACCGCCTTAGGAGGAATGGTTTCTCTCTTGAAATCTGCATATCCCCCATACACCTTAGAGAGCTTTTCATCAATGAGCTGCAGTGGTATTTTGGGGTAACCCTTGAAATACAGTTCGTTGAAAACTTTTTCTCTGAGCATATGAGCCGCTTTTGCATCGGCAGTCTGGTTCTTTACAAGCAATACGGCAATGAATCTTGTGCCGCTTTTACTATAATCGGGATCCACTTTACTGGGTATGGATGTACACCCTATTGCCATGGCGAGGACAATTATTGATATAAGAAGCCGGATGTGCAAAAAAATGAAATGTATTTTCATCGGGAACATTATATTATCTCTGTTTTAGGAAAGTAACTGCTATATAATCCTGATCCTCACGAATAGTATTGAGGGAAAATTGTCCCGTTTTCATGAGCTCGTCTGTGAGAGACCGGATATTCCCACCCTGGATAGTTAACATCAGTCTTGCCGTACCGTGTTCCATGCGTTGAGGATGATAATGCCTTACACCGCGGATCCTGGTCATAAGCAGTTCTCTGATTTTCGCATAATCCGCATAATTTTCTATACCCTGCACCGTGATAACTGCCTTCACGAAAGGGCCTCCGTTCATCGCCGCCGTGAGCAGTCCAAGGGCCCTGAGATTATCTTTTATATCGCCCACAGATAATGTTGATTTAATGCCGACTTTATAGTGCGGGTGATCCTGTCTTTCACTGACAATTCTGTAATCATGAATGTAATCTTCATATTTTGCATAAATACCGTCTCTGATTACTTGAGATTTCTCCGCAGCGGTATTCTGAGGGATCAACGTTAACACTACATATTCCACAGCCTTCTGGAGAGCATCACGGATGGCATTATTTCTTGCACGCTCTATATTATCATTTGTGATGACACTTGTTCCCTCTGCGTCCACTATCCGGACTTCCCCATTGCTCTGTGAAAATCCCTCAGAGAATAATACGAGGAAAATACAGGGTGCAATAACCGCTGCAATAAAAAATTTCTTTATCATCTTTTCAATTTTTCTATTTCTTCCCTGATCACCCTTTCGGCAATCTCCGGCACCATCTCTTTCACGATCCTTTCGGTTGTTTCTGCAACCATTTTCATAATCTCTTCATGAAGGCCAGGATCATACCGCAAGCCCCCGGAACCCTTTTCCACCACATCCGTAAGGTCATACACCGCGTCGTCGGGATTCAACATCCTCTCATATACCCGGCCATCAATGACAATAATCTCCCGATCTTTTTTGGCATCGCTTACCAAATTATCGCCGGCCACATCATGGAGATTATAGATCCTGTCATCTGTTGTCAAGAGACGGTCGTCTATAATAATATCGCCCTTACGGGTGTCTCCGATTTCTCCGCCATCTTCACCGAGTAATCCCACTACTTGCTTTGATGGTGCATCCATATTCAGCCTCACTTTGCCTTAATGGAAATATAATGTAAATAATAGCGAGAGTTATCACACCTGCCCAAACAGTTCAAGGAAATAGTAAAAAGCAATTTCCTTTTATCCCTCATGATTTATAACAATCTTGTACACCCTTTTCCGGGGTATTGCCATATCATGTGCAAGCTTTTCGATTATATCCCGTCGTGACAAATCCGTGTCATTGCGCAGTTGATCCAGTCTTGCCCGTATATCACTATCCGAATATGATGTGGGTATCTGTTTTTTCGCGGCGATTATTATGGTAATTTCTCCTTTTACCGTCTTTTCCCGTAACACGTGAATGACACTGCTCACGGTTCCACGCAGGATTTCCTCGAAAACTTTTGTAAGTTCTCTCACCACAACGATCCTTCTATCGCCTAACACGGACTCCATATCACTGAGGGTTGCCATTAGCCGCTTGGGAGATTCATACAACACGAGCGTCTTTGTTTCTTCCGCGAGAGATCTTAAAAAATTCTTTCGACTCGATGCCCTCGACGGGAAAAACCCATAAAAAATAAAATGATCAATGGGCAAACCCGCAACGCTGAGCGCTGCTATAACTGCGGATACGCCGGGAACAGGAACAACTTTGATGCCGTGTTCCACAGCCTGACTTACCAGCACATATCCAGGATCGGAAATACAGGGCGTTCCCGCATCAGAAACATACGCTACATCCATGCCTTCGTTCAATTTTGATATGAGGCGCCGGCTCTTTTTTCCCTCAACCTGCTCATACAGGCTCATTAAGGGAGTGTGAATATCATATGCATTCAAAAGTTTTCTTGTCCTGCGCGTATCCTCGGCAGCGATCAACGGTACCTCTTTGAGAATGCGTATCGCTCTCAGCGTAATGTCCTCGAGGTTCCCTATGGGGGTAGCCACGATATACAAAGTACCTTTTTTTATATCACTATTCCGCTGCATCAAAGATACCACTGGTCCCCGAGATTGTTTTAACCCTCAGGGGATATTTCTTGTTGACATTATAAGGAGGTTTCCGCTAAATAGCAGACTTGAAAATAAAATACCATTAAAACTCATGAAACGCATACTTATTACTGGCGGCGCAGGCTTTTTAGGTTCTCACCTCTGCGATCGACTCATCGAACAGGGCAACGATGTCTTATGCCTGGACAATTTTTTTACCGGCAGTAAGGAGAATATTCTTCATCTCCTGAAAAAACCCCGTTTTGAACTGATACGGCATGATATCATCAACCCGATTTATCTTGAGGTTGATCAAATTTACAACCTGGCATCTCCTGCCTCACCGGTCCACTACCAGTACAATCCGATTAAAACCATCAAGACGAACGTCATGGGAACTATTAACACCCTTGGTCTCGCGAAGCGGGTGAAGGCCAGAATCCTGTTAGCATCCACGTCCGAGGTCTACGGTGATCCGGAAGTTCATCCCCAAAAAGAAGATTATTGGGGCAGGGTCAATCCCATCGGGATCAGAAGCTGTTATGACGAAGGGAAAAGGGCGGCGGAGTGCCTCATGATGGACTATCATCGACAGAATCGTGTGGATATAAAAATTGCCAGAATCTTTAACACCTACGGACCACGGATGGCAATGAATGATGGGCGTGTTGTCAGTAATTTGATCATCCAGGCCCTGAAAGAGGAAGATATCACCATCTATGGGGACGGCTGCCAGACCAGGTCATTCTGTTATGTCGATGACATGGTGGACGGCATCATACGAATGATGGAAAGCCGGCAAGATTTTTTGGGACCCGTAAATTTAGGGAATCCCCACGAGTTTACAATCATGGAGCTCGCGAAAACGATACTCAGGATGACCGAAAGTCGATCGAATATTATCTTTGCACCACTGCCCCAGGATGACCCAAAGCAACGCAAACCCGATATTTCTTTAGCCGGAGAAACCCTGGGCTGGCAACCGAGGATCGGTCTGGAAGAAGGGCTCGAACACACCATTGCATATTTTCGTAGCTTACTGTAGCCATCAGGAGTTGTCATGAATTTCAAAAAAAACATCCTGTGCATCGGCGCCGGCTATGTCGGCGGTCCAACCATGGCGGTGATTGCATACAAATGTCCTCAGTTTAGAGTCACTATTGCAGACATCAATCCGGCACGCATTGCCGAGTGGAACTCCGACGAGCTCCCTCTCTACGAACCCGGTCTCGACGAAATTATTAGGGCAACCCGGGGGAAAAACCTCTTCTTCACCACCGACATACAGCGCGGCATCAGGGATAATGACATCATCTTTGTGAGCGTCAATACTCCGACCAAAATGTTTGGCGCAGGCGCCGGCATGGCAGCGGACCTCCAATACTGGGAAAAAACAGCCAGACAGATCCTCCAGTACTCCGAGTCATCGAAAATCGTGATCGAAAAAAGCACCCTCCCCGTAAAGACTGCTCAGGCGATGGAAAATATCTTGCGCAACGCCCATTCATTTACTTTCGAAGTGCTCTCCAATCCTGAATTTTTAGCGGAAGGAACAGCCATTAAGGACATGGAAAACCCTGACCGCGTTCTTATCGGTTCCCGGGAGACGGCAAGCGGCTTCAAAGCCAGGGAAGAACTTGTCGAAATATATGCCAACTGGATACCGAGGGAAAAGATTATTACCTCAAACATCTGGAGCAGCGAACTTTCCAAGATCGTGTCGAATGCCTTTCTCGCCCAGAGGATATCGTCTATCAACGCCATTTCCGCCCTCTGCGAGAAAACTGATGCCGACATCATCGAGGTTGCAAGGGCGGTCGGCATGGACAGCCGGATAGGCGGCAAATATCTGAATTCGAGCGTTGGTTTCGGCGGTTCCTGCTTCAAAAAAGATATCCTGAACCTGGTCTATCTCTGCAGGCACTACGGCCTCAACGAAGTTGCCGACTACTGGGAGGGAGTGGTAAAAATCAACCAATACCAGCAGGAGCGTTTTACGCTGAATATGCTGACGGCCATGTTTAATACCCTTGCCGACAAGAAGATATGCCTCTTCGGAGTCTCCTTCAAGGCCAATACAAGCGATACCAGAGAAAGTCCCGCGATTTTTATTGCGAAGAAACTCTTGGAGGAAAAAGCGGAAATCATCATTACGGATCCGCAGGCATTGAGAAACGCCAGGGCCGACCTTGCAGGTATGGAGGGCAGAGTCAGCTTTGTCGATGATCCTTACAAGGCAGCAGCAGGCTGCCACGCCATTGCCGTAATGACCGAATGGGATCTCTATAGAGACCTGGACTATCAAAAAATCTACGACACCATGATCAAGCCGGCCTCTCTCTTTGACGGGAGAAACATCATCGATCACAGAAGATGCCATAATATCGGCTTCAATGTCTATCCCATCGGGAAACCAGCCCTGACGCATTTCTGATATCAATGAGCCACATCGATACTTTCAATATCACCATTATCGGTGCCGGGGTAATTGGACTTGCCATAGCGGAGGAGCTCTCATTCCAGCATGAACGGGTACTCGTCGTCGAGAAAAACACCGGTTTCGGTCAGGAAACGAGCAGCCGCAACAGCGAGGTGATTCACGCGGGCATTTACTATCCCCACGGATTCCTGAAGGCCGCCTTCTGCACTGATGGGAACACGCTTCTCTATAGGCTGTGCAGGGAGCGAAATATCCCCCATACGCGCATCGGCAAACTGATAGTCGCCACAGACGAGGAAGAGTGTGAAAAACTCGCATCCATTCAAAAGCATGCGGAGGGAAACGGCGTCCGTGATCTCACCTTGTTGGGAAAAAAGCAAATCCTGACTCTTGAACCGGAGGTCGTCGCCAAAGCCGCCATCTTTTCCCCTTCTACGGGTATTATCGACAGCCACAGCCTTATGAGATCATTCTGCGTCAATGCGGAATCCAACGGGGCCATCGTTGCGTTCCGCTCGGAAGTGACGGCAATTCATAACGAGTACGGATCTTACGAACTGGAAACGAACAGAGGGGAATACAGGTTGCGCACGAAGCTTCTGATCAACTGCGCCGGACTCTATTCCGACAGAATTGCCGCTCTGGCCGGCATTGACATCGACCGGCATGGATACCGCCTGAAATACTGCAAGGGAAATTACTTCACTGCTTCCCCAGCGCCGAAGCTGCATCATTTAGTGTACCCCGTGCCGCCTGAAAATACGGTCAGTCTCGGCATCCACGCCACGCGTGATTTGGGCAACCGGATCAAGTTCGGCCCGGACAGCCATTACGTCGATGAAATCGAGTACAGCATCGATGAGGGGAGGAAAGCATCGTTTTATCATTCCATCAAAAAATATCTGCCGGGAATAAAGGAAGATGCACTCCATCCGGACATGTGCGGCATCAGGCCGAAACTCCAGGGCCCTGGTGAGCCGTACCGCGATTTCATCATTCAAGACGAAAAAGAAAAAGGATATCCGGGGTTGATAAATCTCATCGGCATTGAATCTCCCGGATTGACGTCCTGTGTTGCCATCGCACGGTATGTATCGTCTATAGTGAGTCAATACTTTTAGGTGTGGAAATAACGCGGGAATGGGATATCGGTAGTTAAATTATGAAAGGTAATCTTACAAGGCAAGCTCGAACGCATTCTGAATGAGTTCTATCGTATTTCCGGCAGGCAGCATTTTAACCGCCACGACATCAAATCGGGCATCGCAAGGGTAGAGGTGTTTTTCCTCCAAATACTTGAGGGCAATCCGCGATATTTTTCTCTTCTTTTCCCACCCGACCGCAGCCTGGGGATCACCGAAATCTTCTGATTTTCTGCTCTTCACCTCTACAAACACAACCGTATTCCCTTCTTTCGCCACGATATCGATCTCTCCAAAAAGGCATTTATAGTTGCGTTCAATGATCCTGTAACCTTTGCTTTTCAAATAGGCAACGGCAAGCTCCTCGCCCCTCTTCCCTGTCCTTATTCTGCCGTCACCCTTCATTACCATCTGCCGATATCACGCTCAGTAGAAAAATTTTCCTCTCACACGTGCTTATTGCAATCGCAGGAACTCATTCTCGCTCTCCAGGATTGCCACGCGGCAGTGCCCGCAATGACGCGATGGCACCTTTGCGTTAGAACTCAAGTTCCACATTAACCTGAAGGGAACTCTTGTCTCTGATCCTGAAGGACCGGCGATGTATTTTGCAGGATCCGTATTTTTTGATTGCCTCCCGGTGTTCCCTTGTACCGTAACCCTTATTTTTCAAAAAATTATACTGGGGGAACTGACGATGATAGATCTCCATGATACTGTCCCTGGATACCTTGGCAATGATGGATGCAGACGCTACGGAAATACTGCGGGAGTCTCCTTTCACGACGGCTTCCTGGGGTAAGGGAACGAAGATGCAACAGGACCCGTCTATGATCAGATAGTCGGGTTTTAAGGAAAGATTCGACACCGCCTCTTTCATGGCCATGAGTGTTGCCTGAAATACATTCACATCATCGATAACGGACGCCTCGACGACACCGAGACCAATTGAGAGGGCATCGTGCTCTATCACTTTATAAAGTCTTTCCCTCTTGCGGGGGGTAAGCTTTTTTGAATCATTTATTTCGGGATTTTCGTAATCGTGGGGAAGGATAACGGCTGCCGCAACAACGGGACCCGCGAGAGGCCCTCTTCCTGCCTCATCAATACCAGCTATCAATCTATAACCACGCTGATGGGCACGCCGTTCGAAGCTATTCATCCTTGATAGTTATTTTCCCATTTCTTTGATTCTTGCCTTCTTCCCTCTTAAACTTCTCAGGTAGTACAGGCGTGAACGCCGCACTATCCCGCGAGTGACCACTTCGATTCTATCGATAACGGGTGAATGCAGGGGGAACGTCCTTTCCACTCCCACACCATAGGATACCTTTCTTACGGTGAAGCTGGAGCGGCAGTCACCCCGTCTTCTCCGGATGACCACACCCTCAAAGGCCTGAATCCTCTGTTTCTGCCCTTCAACAATCCTGACATACACTCTTACCGTATCACCCGGCTTGAACGCAGGGATGTCTCCTCGCATTTGCTCTTTTTCAAGCATTTCCATTACATTCATAGCGAAAATTCCTCCAGATCGAGTAATTAATGATTTTTCTTTATTTCTTCCAGTGTCTCTCTGTCTTCGGGTGACAGAGCTATTTTTTCGAGTAAATCCGGCCTCCTTACATATGTCCTTCTGAGCGATTCCTTCCTGCGCCACGCCAGAATTTCTCTGTGGTTCCCCGAGAGCAGCACCTCGGGAACCGGCCAACCCCGGTAATCACTGGGACGCGTATAATGAGGGTACTCCAAAAGTCCCATAGAAAAAGAATCTGAAGATGCCGATTCACTATTACCCAGAACACCGGGAACCAAGCGGGAAATGGCGTCTATCATTATCATGGCTGACAGCTCTCCCCCTGTAAGAATATAATCACCCATGGAGACTTCTTTGTCAACCAGATGATCCCTTACCCTTTCGTCCACACCCTCATAGTGGCCGCAGATAAGGACGATTCTTGAACGGAGAGACATTTCTTCAGCCATTTTCTGGCTGAATGTTTCCCCCTGGGGGGTCAGGAGAACGGTGAGAATGCCTTCTTTTTCCGGGAGTATGGACGCGAGGGCTCTGTCGATCGGTTCCACCTTCATCACCATGCCGCCGCCGCCCCCATAAGGGGCATCGTCAGTCATTTTATGCTTATCCTCGGCATAGTCTCGTATGTTATGCAGGTGGATTTCCACCAATCCCTTCTCCCTCGCCCTTTTCACAATACTGCAATGAAGGGGAGATGCAAACATCTCAGGGAATATGGAAAGGATGTCGAACCTGATCATGATCTCCTATAACCCGTCAAGCAGCCTTACTACCATCACCCCCCGCTCAATATCAATCGTAAGTATTACCTCGGCAATACCGGGAAGCAGAATCTCCCTTTCTCCTCCGCTACAGACATACACATCGTTACTCCCCGTGGGAAAAACAGACGTAATTGAACCAAGAACGTGACCGTTTTCTGTGATGACTTTAAGACCTGTAATGTCCCGCCAGTAATACTCGTCTTCGGGTAGTATCTCGAGCTTATTCGAAGAGATAAGCATGTGACATCCCACAAAAGCACGCGCTTTTTCGATGTCTTCAACTCCCTCCATATCCACAAGAAAAGTATTTTTTCTTACCAGGATATTTTTCAGCGTGAAGGGCCCTTTGGTATCATTTCCCTTCCGTATATAGACTTCCTCAAGGGATCGAAGTGTATCATGCGACTCCATATACGACACCGCCTTCAGACGACCCCTGAGACCGATGGTTTTTACAATCTTCCCGATAGCAAAGAACTCCATCAACGTTATTCGATAATTTCTAAAACTGCTCTCTTGCGAAGTTTCGTCGATGCCGCACTCAAAATAGTTCTCATGGCTTTTGCGGTTCTTCCCTGCTTGCCGATAACCTTGCCCAGATCCTCTTTTGCAACCCTCAGTTCGATCACGGAAGTTTGCTCGCCAAGCACCTCGGACACTCCCACTAAATCAGGATTATCCACCAATGACTGCGCTATGTACTTGATCAATTCTTTCATCGTCACAACCTCCACTGATTACTTGTTCATTACTTCCATTAGTAATAGCGACTGCAACCGTAAAACCATCAATGTATGCCACTTATGCTCTCGTTGCGATTCCTTTCTTCGCAAGCAACTGAGATACCGTCACGGTAGGCATGGCTCCCTTGGCAAGCCAATCGGCTACTCGTTCCTCTTTAAGGACGACTTCTGCCGGATTTTTGTTAGGGTCATAGCTTCCAACTATTTCCAGAAATCTGCCATCCCTGGGAGATCCGGAATCAGCTACCACAATTCTGTAAAAAGGCCTGCTCTTTCCGCCAAGCCTCGCCAACCTTATTTTTACTGCCATTTTTTTTAACAATCACCTCCTGAAAAATAGTATACTGTTCCGCAAGAACTTTTATTATAAATCATTTTTACCTTAATTAAAAGGGTAAATTACCACGACGAAATAATTTCATTCCTTCCTTCGTCGTCATTTTTTTCATAATTTTTCTCATTTCCGCATAATTCCTCAACAGAATGTTCACATCCTGCACCGAGGTTCCGCTCCCCTTGGCGATTCTTTTTCGCCTCTGGCCATCAATTATCAGATATTTCAGGCGTTCCTTTCTTGTCATGGAGTCTATAATTGCGCTCGTTTTTATCAGTTCCTTTTCATCCGGAGCAACGTTTTTCAGCGCTTTGATCTTTCCCAATCCCGGTATCATGCCCATGATATCTTGAATAGAACCCATTGATCTGATCTGCTTAAGCTGATCACGAAAGTCTTCCAAGGTGAATTCATTTTTTCTTATTTTCTTTTCGAGTTCCCGCGCCTTTTTTTCATCAACCGCAGCCTGCGCTTTTTCCACGAACGTCAGGATATCACCCATGCCTAAAATCCGTGATGCCAGACGTTCAGGGTGACATACCTCTAACGCGTCGATTTTTTCACCCACACCAATAAACTTGATGGGTTTCCCGATCACCGCTTTCAGAGAAAGTGCTGCGCCACCCCTGGCATCGCCGTCCATCTTGGTCATGATCACGCCGTCAATGCCGAGAAGTTCGTTAAATTTTCCGGCAACGTTGACCGCATCCTGGCCTGTCATGGCATCGGCAACGAAGAGAATTTCCGAGGGATTCACCGCACTCTTTATCCTTTTCAGTTCATCCATCATTTCATCGTCTATATGAAGTCTTCCCGCCGTGTCAATAATAAGCACGTCATAGCCGTTGCGTTTCGCCTCCTCAACAGCGTGAACACACATCCCTACCGGGTCATTCACATCGGTGGAACCATAAATGCCCACACCTTTAATCTTCTCCCCCAGTATCCTCAGTTGTTGAATCGCCGCGGGTCTGTAGACATCCGAAGATACGAGGTAGACCCTCTTGTCCTGGTTTACCAGAAGCTGTGCGAGCTTGACTGCTGTTGTCGTCTTTCCGCAACCCTGAAGCCCTACCAGCATCACAGGGTCAGGGAATCGACTGGTAAGCTTAAGCAGGCTGCTTTTCCCGCCCAGCAGATCAACAAGCCGCTCATGGACAATTTTCACAACCTGCTGTCCGGGCGTGATGCTCTCCAAAACTTCCTGGCCGACTGCCCTGCTTCTTATTTCCTCGATAAAGTCCTTCACTACCTTAAAATTGACATCCGCTTCGAGAAGGACCATGCGTATTTCCTTCAGTGCAGAGGCAATATTTTCTTCACTAAGACGGCCTCTCTGCCTGAGTTTCTTAAATATGTCTTCCAGTTTTTCCGTTATCGTTTCAAACATAAATCACCAGTAATGTATCTTAACCATGGAGCTTTTCTTCCATTGAGACCTATTGACCCCTTGAATCCTGGAGAAGAGCGCAACTTTTTTCGAGATGCATCAACTATATTAACTATTCTTTTCACTCGTCTTACTGATCACGCAGTTCAGTCCTTTGACTTTTTTCTCCATGCTCTCGACGGCCTTTTGCGCCTGTTCCCGGCTTTCAAAACCTTCGATAATAATACGGTACCACTTCCCTTTTCCCGGTAAGTCAATCACGACAACCTTGGGCTTGAATCCAAGAGGCGTCAGTTTCTTGCTGAACTGGTCTGCTTTTGCCCTATCCTTTAGGGAAATAACCTGAATCTGATATCTTTCCTTTCCGGGGGCCGGTTTCGATAGTGCGTGTTCGGCAACAGGCGAAGGAGGTGGCTTTTGCTCCTTCATTGCTGCCAAGGCAGGCTGCTTTTCCTCGGTCACGCCGGATGGAATGGCGGGAATTTTCTTTTCCTCTCCACCCTTTACCTCTCCCTCGACATGCGCAGGCTCCTTCGATCCCTCAGCAACGACGGCAACGGATGTTTCCGCCTTGGTCGACGACCAGCCGAATTTTTCCACAAGCATACCCGGAAGGCCACGTGAAAACTTCTCCGGGTAGGTATCTATATTTTTCCCAACGGTCACGCCGAAGAGAAACGCAATAAAGAGTATGCATGACATCCCTATGATAAACAACACAAGCGCCCGTTTACCCAATTTCAGTTCAAACGTACGAACATTCTTCGATGTCATGGAAATGCTTTTCTCTCGTTACATTCTTTCCGGTGCGGAAACACCGAGCAACCTTAGGGCATTTCTCACCACTGTAAGTATGGTTTTTATCAAAAACAGTCTCGCCTTGCTGAGGCTTTCGTCATCGGACAAGACCCGGTGTTTATTGTAGTAACTATGAAACAGCGCCGCGAGATCATTAAGGTAAAACGTTAACCGATGGGGCTCAAGAGCTATTGCCGCACCTTCGACAACCTCAGGAAACCTGATGATGGTTTTGATTAAATTCACCTCTTCCGGAAGTTTCAGACACCGTAAATCTACTTCCTCATACGCGGGGATTGTAGAGCCCTTCTCACCGGCATTTCGCACAATGCTGCAAATTCTCGCATGGGCATACTGGACGTAATACACAGGATTCTCGTTGGATTGCTTTTTTGCCAATTCCAAATCGAACTCAAGGTGACTGTCGGATCGCCTCATAAGAAAATTGTATCTCGCCGCATCCTTTCCTACTTCATCTACCACTTCCTTCATTGTCACGAATTCCCCGGCCCGCGTGGACATCGGGACAGGCATCCCGTCTCGCAGGAGGCTTACAAGCTGTATCAGGACGATCTTGAGAGAATTCCTGTCATGGCCAAGGGCCTCAATGCAGGCGCTCATCCGGGGAATGTATCCGTGATGGTCCGCCCCCCACACATCGATAATTGTATCGAACCCACGAATATACTTATCATGATGGTAAGCGATGTCTGCGGCAAAGTAAGTCGGTTCGCCATTCCTTCTGACGACAACTCTGTCTTTCTCATCCCCAAAATCGGTCGTCTTGAACCAGAGGGTTTCCCCGTCACTATATACGACATGTTTCTCCTCAAGCTCCTTGAGCAATGTTGCCACACGATCGTCTTTGTAAAGACTTCTTTCGCTATAGTAATTATCAAAAATCACCCCGAAGGCACGCAGGTCCTCCTTGATCTCTGCCAAAATCGCGCCGGCGGCATAATCGGTAAAAAGACGAACGGCTTCTTCCTGATTCTTGGAACGGTAGATGTCGCCGTTTCTGTCAATGATCTCTCCGGCGAGTTCCCTGATGTAGTCTCCCTGATAGCAGCTTTCGGGAAATTCGACGTCCTCACCCAAAAGTTCAAGATAACGATAGAGGACTGATTTGCCGAGGTTGTTCATCTGGTTACCCGCATCATTGACATAGTACTCGCGAAAGACGGAGAAGCCCGATGCAGCCGCGATATTCGCAATGACATCGCCGACAACAGCCCCCCGGGCATGGCCTATATGAAGGGGTCCCGTGGGATTTGCGCTTACAAATTCTATATGGGCATTTTTCCCCTTTCCATAATCTGAGGAACCATAACGATCTCCCAGAGCATCCACATCTGACAACAAAGTAGACCACACACCCTCTCTGATAAAGAAGTTCATAAACCCGGGACCTGCGACTTCCACCTTTGCAAGCATGCCGTGATTGTCCTGAATGTGCCCGCGAATGACCTCCGCAATTTTTCGAGGAGGCAGTTTCCCCTTCACGCGGGATGCCAGTAGCATCGCGATATTAGACGCATAGTCACCGAACGCCGCCTCTTTTGTGATATCAATTTCTATGAAGGGAACTTCTTCTATATCCAGCACGCCTTGATTCACACAAGCCTTCACTGCGTCTTGCAATAATGTTCGCAATCTGCTTTTCATTACACCTCACACGGGTCGAGAACGTTGCGTACAGTATCTCTCTATTAAAAAAAAGTTGGCCGCACGGCCAACCTCTTTACACAGCACAACGCTAAAATGTACGATACCACCGGTCACGAATCACTTCGAGATTTTTTCTCTACTTCATCAATATTACTGTCTTTGATTCTGAAATCTCTCGTATAATCAGGACAATGGACATAACCCGAGGAATCAATGGAAACATGAAACCTTTTCTGACAGTTTTCTCTCCACGCACATATTGAACAGTATTTTTTTCCGTTCCCATAACAATTTACGTCCTTTATCGATGTTCACCTTAAATTTGTCTGTACAGTATATTCATACAAATTTGATGTCAAGATATTTTGAAACATTTACACAAGAGCATTCTACGAGGGCTCCCACTCACATTACCCATTGATTTCTTTTATTATAACAATTGATTATGAAATTTATCCGTGACAGATTGAATGAAAACGTCAAGAGCGGAAGAAGAAATACTCCATCACATCAACACCCACGAAAAGATGCGCAACGGCCGCGGCAGATAAAAAGGGGCCGAAAGGAACAGCATATTTCATGTCTTTACCCTTGGCGATCATTGTGGAAATACCGACGACAGCACCGAGTAAAGAGCTGGCAAAAAGGATGAAAAACAGAGATTTCCATCCCAGAAAGGCCCCCATCATGGCCAGCAGCTTAATATCCCCGCCTCCCATACCTTCCCTTTTTGTGATGAGTTCGTACACAAAGGCAATGGCAAACAGGCATCCACCGCCGATTAAAAGCCCCAAAAGCGCCTCCATCACCTTTACATCCATAAAGAAAACCGCCGCAAGAAAAAACAGAGGGATCCCCGGTAATGTAATGACATCGGGAATAATCTGAAGATCGAGATCAATAAAGGTGATGACAATCAATGTTGCCGTAAAGACAAAAGAAAAAAGGTATTTCATGCTCAGGCCGAATTTCCAGAATAAAAGGAATGACATGAGGGCTGTAAGCGCCTCCACAAGAGGGTATCTTAGAGAGATTTTTTCGTGACAATCCCGGCACCTCCCCCTCAGAACAAGGTAACTGATAAGGGGGATGTTATCATAGAACCTGATGGAATGTGTGCATTTCGGACAATGGGACGAGGGGTACACGACGGATTTACCTTCAGGAATCCGACAGATCAGCACGTTAAGAAAACTTCCCACGGCAGCGCCGGCAATAGTAAAGAAGATATCAAAGAATACGCTCATGATCACGCCGTCCCGCTACTCCTGCTTTAAGAGCTATCCGTCTTTCCTGCCCCAATCGTAAGGAATGTCATTTTCGTGTGGGTGGACCCTGAATTCGTCAGGCTCCCGATAGTTGTATACTGCCGTAGGGGTATTGACAACCACTGCCTCCTCCGCGGATATGCACTTGAAGCCATGATACACGTATGGGGGAATATGGACCATAACGGGATTGTGCTCACCAGCAAAGATTTCATTGATCTCACCGCGAGTTGCAGATTCCGGTCTGCTGTCATACAAAACGATTTTCATCATTCCTTTCACGACTGCCATATTGTCATACTGCTTTTTATGATAGTGCCAGCCCTTTACTACCCCGGGGTATGCGCTCGTCATGTAGACCTGGCCAAACCCCTTGAACATTTCGTCATCTGCGCGGAGTATTTCCATGAGCCTGCCCCGCTCGTCCGGTATAACCTTGAGCTTTTTAATGATAACTCCTGCGATCATAATGTATTCGCTCCTGTTTTCGCTACCATATTCCCCGCATACTGGAGAGATTCAAATGTTCCCGCATCACTCCACCAGCCGTCAATAATATCCCACTCCATTTTCCCATCGTGAATATAGAAGTTATTCACGTCCGTAATCTCGAGTTCCCCTCTCTGTGATGGTTTAAGGGTTTTAATGAAATCAAACACTCTCTCGTCATACATATAAATTCCGATAACGGCATACTGCGACGCGGGTTTGGCAGGCTTCTCCTCAACGCGGACGATACGGTCCCCTTCAAAAACGGGAACTCCAAAACGTTGTGGATCAGGTACTTCTTTTAACATGATGCGCGCACCGTCTTTCTGTTTCCTGAATGCGTCAACCGCCTTCCTAATATTCTTCTCAATGATGTTGTCTCCCAGGACAACAACAATCTTTCCATTATCGGCAAAATGTTCGGCCAGACTGAGTGCCGCCGCAATACCCCCCTCCCCTTCCTGATAGGTATAGTTGAGGTGTTTGAGGCCGAATTCACTCCCGTTTCCCAGAAGCCTGAGAAATTCACCGGCATTGTTTCCGCCGGTCACAATGAGTATTTCTTCGATTCCGGCATTCACCAATGTCTTTATGGGATAATAAATCATCGGTTCGTTATAGACCGGCAGCAGGTGCTTATTGGTAACCTTCGTGAGCGGAAATAACCTGCTTCCCAGCCCCCCCGCCAAGACAACGCCTTTCATACCTTATTCTCCTTTGCTGCCAGATGGTTCCTCACCCTTCTGCCATCTCATTAAAAATAATAATCAATTAAGCTTTCTTCAGTCCATAACTGATGATATTCGCGATTCCCTATATCACACTTGAGAATCATCAACAACAGAAACATTCTTTTGCTATTCATCCTTTACATGCATAACATGAGTGGTATAAGATGCGGAACATTTATTAAAAAGGATACATATGCCGTGAATGACGAATTCTATATGAAACGGGCTCTTCTGCTCGCGAGAAGAGGCGAATCGTGGGTGAGTCCGAATCCCATGGTTGGCGCTGTCATCGTCAAGGGTGGCCGAGTAATCGGTGAGGGATACCATCAAAAATTCGGAGGCAACCATGCGGAGATCAATGCCATCAATTGCGCTTCGGAATCGATCGAAGGCGCCACGATCTACGTGAACTTAGAACCCTGTACCCATTACGGGAAAACTCCCCCCTGCTGTGAATGTCTTATCACGCAGAAACCGGCGAGAGTGGTAATCGGCACCAACGATCCCAATCCGCTGGTCTCCGGAAAGGGGGCCGACTCCCTCAGGCGCCATGGCATTGAAACGACCGTCGGCGTTCTCAAAGAAGAATGCACCCAATTGAACGAGAGATTCTTCACCTTTATTAACACAGGACTTCCCTTTGTCACCCTCAAGTTCGCCCAGACCGTTGACGGGAGGATCGCCACAGCCCCGGGACAGTCACGGTGGATCAGTTCCGATTTATCCCTCAGGTTCGCCCACAGATTGCGAAGTTCGCACGATGCCGTACTCATCGGCGTCAATACGCTGATCCAGGATGACCCGGAACTGACCGTTCGCCTTATGAGGGGAAGGAATCCAATCAGGGTCATCGTCGACTCCTCGCTACGTATACCCATGGAAGCGAATGTATTGAAAAATCAGACCGGCGCGAAGACCATCATCGCAACGACGGCGAAGGCGCGACCGGAAAAAATTGCCCGGCTGAAGAATATGGGTGTTGAGACAATCGAAATTGGAGACGATACGGATCACCGCGTCGATCTGAAGATGCTCTTTGCTGAACTGGGAAAAAGAAGTATCTCCTCGGTCCTCGTTGAGGGAGGCGCCACTCTCATCACATCCATGTTGAAGGAGAATCTCACTGACAGGATAGTAATCGTCATTGCGCCGAAGATAGTGGGGAAAGGGATTGAGGCGGTGGGCGACCTCGGCATCAACACCATCGATGAATCGCTCCGCGTCACCTACAGAAAAGTTTCGCGAAAAGGCGCCGATATCATCCTTGATGGAAGGATCCAGCACAAATAATACAGTAGAGAAAGTCCTTGCTCCATCAGTTCATTGAAGCTCTCCGCAGTAAACTGCTGCAGTAANCNGAGAATCTTCGATCCANAAGGAATAATNATGTTCCCCATTCGCTCGCTTACCCCGCAGCAAGCTACGGGGAATGCGCTCGCTACCGGATTCAANGTTTAAAGCTGAAACTTTTCTCTTCAAAAAGCTTTATGCACACATCAACCGCTTCCTGATCGTAAAGAACTCCTCGATGTTCTGAAATTTCCCTCAATGCCCTCTCTATTCCGAGAGCCTGCCTGTAAGGCCTATGTGTACATATGGCTTCAACCACATCGGCTACCGCCAGGATCCTCGCCTCCGGCAGAATTTCTTCTCCCTTCAAACCCTGGGGATAGCCTGTGCCGTTCATACGTTCATGATGCTGATAGACTATCAGCGCAACAGGGCCGTCAAAATCTATATCCTTCACTATCTGATACCCCAATTCCGGGTGGTTCTTTATGATCCCGTACTCCACATCGCTGAGATGCCCGAGTTTTCCGAGTATATCGAACGGCACGGTTATTTTTCCTATATCATGAATTAATCCTGCCATGTGGATGCCGCTGATTATGTGTGCGGATAAGTTCATCCGTGCCGCCATAGCAGCGGCAAGGCCTGTCACTCTTTTATGATGCCCGGCAATATAGGGATCGTTCATCTCTACTGCTACTGCCAGAATATTGATAATGAAATCTGTTGCCTTGCGTAACTTTTCAAGACTTTGCGAGAGGACCTCTTCCGCGTGGATAAGCCCGCTGTGTGATTTTTCCAGCTCAGTAATTTTGAGGCGCATTGCCGCTACATCATTGATGAGTTGTTCTTTTGTCTTCTGTTCATCTTCCATACTGGACACCTCGAAACAGGAACCTGATTCTTTTGTCGTTTATCATATATCCGCATCGTATTGATCATTTATGACACCAAGATTATTAGCATGATTCATGCCCTTTTGTATAATTTATTTTTTCGACATAATTGCCGTCGCGATCCGAATCCCGTCTAAGGCGGAACTAATGATGCCCCCGGCGTAGCCAGCCCCTTCACCGCAGGGATACAATCCCGCAACAGAGACACTCTGACCGTCCGGTCCCCTTACTATCCTAACCGGCGATGAGGTCCTGGTTTCCACACCAATGAGAGTAGCGTCCTCCGTAATAAAGCCCCTCATTTTCCGATCAAATTCGACAATTCCCCGCTGCAGTGCGTCGGCTACATACGGGGGAAGGACGTCGCGCAAACGCGCCGGTTTCACACCGGGAGAAAAGCTTGTCGGATTTGGTATGTCACCCTCTCTGTCCCGCAAAAAATCAACGAGCCGCTGGGCAGGGGCGCAATAATTTTTCCCGGCACGCACAAAGGCTTTTTCTTCCCAGCGCCGCCGAAAGGCGAAGCCGCTCAAAGGATGGAAGGACGCATCCTGAAAATCTTCAACACGCACATTCACGACCACCGCACTGTTTGCGTATCTATTATCTCTCTTGTAAAGACTCATCCCATTCGTAATGACTCCCCCTTCCTCCGCACTGCATCCGATAATGTATCCCCCGGGACACATGCAGAACGTGTATACGGAGCGGTTCATGTCCGGAAGCTTCGCCGTGAGAAAATAGTCTGCCGGCGGCAGGTGAGGATATCCGCGCCATTTCCCGTACTGAATGCCGTCAATCAACTCCTGGGGATGCTCGACACGGAGACCCATGGCAAAAGGCTTCGGTTCAAGATGCACACCGTGTTCGTGCAACATCCCATAGGTATCCACCGCACTCTGGCCAGTCGCCAGAATTACATGATTCGTTTTAATTTCCTCCCCGTTCTTGACAACAATCCCCTCTGCTTTGCCCCGATGGATCAATAACTCCGTAACCCTGGATTCAAATCGCACCTCAGATCCGCATTTGACCATCTTTTCCCGGAGATTGACCACCACGTCACGCAATTTGTCCGTTCCTATGTGGGGTTTCCCGTCGCTGAGAATCTCCGAAGGAGCGCCGGCGTCGACGAGCGTTGTCTTGACCCATCCCGTACAGGGATTCTTCACCCTGCTGGTGAGCTTGCCGTCGGAAAATGTCCCCGCACCCCCCTCGCCGAAATGGACGTGGCTTTCTGCCTTCAAGATACCCTTCTCCCAGAAAGACTGCACGTCGATGAGCCGCTCTGTTACTTTCCTGCCTCTTTCAACGAGAAGGACAGGGATTCCTCTCTCGGACAGCAAAAGTGCTGCGAAGAGGCCTGCGGGACCGCATCCTACAACAACCGGCCTTTTTCCCGGTTTCACTTTTATCGGAGAGCGCGGCAACTTTTTTTCCTCCGGCAGGACTTCCATCTCCACCGTTTCTTTACCGGTCGGATCAATATTATACGGCACCGACACCTTTACTGAATAGATGAAGCGCGGTGCTCTTTTCCTCCTCGCATCAATTGATCTTCTCACCACCTCCAACGAAAAAATATCTGCACAGGGAATATTGAGAAGCGATGCGATCTTTTCCTTTAA
>PDVJ01000017.1_pt1 | contig 45466 bp, 47 predicted proteins | sample 1369811 | NCBI WGS metagenome assembly PDVJ01 (sample SAMN07795376, study PRJNA414565) | Alkali sediment metagenome, whole genome shotgun sequencing project. | reverse complement strand
ATGCGCTGAGTGAAATGCGTCTGCACAGCGAATGCGACGTTATCGGAGTCGTCGAGCCGGGAGTATTAGCCCTCAAAAATGCGATTCCCAATACCGATGCCGATATTCTCATCTTGGTTACCAAAGCAACCGTTAAATCCCAAGCTTATGAAAAAGGGCTTCAAGAGCTTGGCTACCATAACCTCAGTGCCATTGCCACTACTTTGCTTGTTCCCATTGTTGAAGAGGGGCTGTATGAGGGAGAGATACTGCAAAGTACATTGCACCACTATTTTACCCATTTACCAAAAGCGCCCGATGCGGTTATCCTCGGATGCACCCATTTTCCTCTCGTTGCTGATGCGATTCATACCTACTTTGAGGGGAAAAGCACGCTTATCCACTCCGGTGAAGCGATTGTCGAATATCTAGAGCAGCATTACGATTTCACACAGCGTTTTGAACATACCCAGCTGAAATTTTTTGCATCCGAAAATCCCGAGGGGTTACGTAAAACAGCCCGAGAATGGCTAGGAGAAAACATATGAGTCAAAAATCCGAAGTCTTAGCGCTCAAATACCGCCCACGTCGTTTTGAAGAATTGATCGGTCAAGAGAGTATTTCTCAAACCCTTTCTCTGGCACTGGAAAGCAAACGCTTATCGCATGCCTATCTCTTCTCCGGATTACGCGGTTCTGGCAAAACTTCTACCGCACGGATTTTAGCCAAGTCCCTCATGTGTGATGAGGGGCCGACGTCAGCCCCGTGCGACGTCTGCTCGCACTGTATGATGGCCAATGAAGGACGTCATATCGATATCATCGAGATGGATGCCGCATCGAGTCGCAAAATCGACGACATACGCGATTTGATTGAGCATACTAAATACCGTCCTGCAGCAGGTCGATACAAGATCTTCATCATCGATGAAGTGCATATGCTGACCAAAGAGGCACATAATGCTCTGCTAAAAACCCTCGAAGAACCGCCTGAGTATGTCAAATTTATCCTTGCAACTACCGATCCGTTGAAACTTCCTGCGACCATATTGAGCCGTACACAGCACTTTCGCTTCAAACGTATCAGCCACCCCAACATCGTTCATCACCTCTCTCATATTCTCCATTTGGAAAATATTGAATTTGACAATGAGGCACTTGATATTTTGGCACGCAGCGGATCGGGAAGTTTACGTGATACCCTCACCCTCCTTGATCAATCCATTATCTATTCCAAAGGGTTCGTCGACGTTAAAACCGTCGCTGACATGCTGGGACTGCTCGATCCGGCCTACATCGATACCCTTTTTGAGGCCATCTTTGCCAAAGACCGCCCCACTTTGATCCAAAAGCTCAAAGAGTTAGAGAGCTATGAAGCAGAAATGGTCGTTGATGAGCTAATCGCCTATCTCAAAGAAAAACTGTATGAGGGAGACCATCGTTTCAACCCTCTGGTAATTGAACGCTTTTTCAGAATCCTCAGCGATGCGAAAACCCTCTTTGCGATCAATGCCGATGGCGGTTTCGTAGTGAGCCTCATCCTCTTTAAAATGATCGAAGCACTCAAGATCAAAGAGATCGATGAGATGATCGAATCGCTCGAATCACGCACTCCGATGCACGATATCCCCGCTGCTGCCAAAACACCCGTAGCGCAGCAGACAAGCATCCACGTCGTAGCTAACACCCCTGCAAAATCACCGTTCGAGCTTCTGTGCGACAAAATTCGTGACCGCAGTATCGCTTTGGGTGAGTGTTTTGAGCGTAATGTTACGTTTCTCTCGTATGAAGACAATGCCCTAACCTGGGAAAGCTGTGCGTCAGGGGATGATAAAGAGCTGCTCAAAAACAGTTTCGGCATTATCCGTCAATTTGTCCGTGAAGTGTACGGTATCGACACACTCATAAAATCGCAAGCGTGCAGTAAAGAAGTCGTCGAACCTCAAACACCCATAGAGACTCCTAGCGAACCTTTGTTTGAATCCGCATCGATGATAGAAGAATCTGAAATCAGTGTTGGAAGCTGCGTTGCGCAATGCGATGAGACCAGTGTCAAAGAGTTTGACGGTTCCGACGTTCTCAATGAACCCATGATCGCCAAAGCGGCAGAGCTCTTTGAAGCGACCAAGATTACGGTGCAGTCAAAAGTTTAGCCCTATTTTTTTTTCCACACCGACATTTGAGAAATCGTGTGTTGGAATTTACGTGCAGTTTCTCGGATAACAAACGGAACATCTTGGGTTGCAATAAGTTCGAAATTCGCTTCTAGCAGTTTGGTTAACCCCTCTAACGTAGAAACTTCACATCCCTTCTCATCGACATATCCCCCTATCCAAAACTTTTTTTGCGTGTACTCTTCAAGCCATGTGTAAGGTGATGTCAAGATTAGAAAACCACCCGTGTTAATCCGCTCGTGGATACTGTTTAAAAATAACTGTGGTTCATACAATCGGTCGATCAGATTGGTCGCCATAACCAAGTCATACTCCTTAAATTGAGGAGCTAAATTACAAGCATCGCCTTGTGAAAAAGCCACTTTTGTACATGAATCTCCAAAGTCATACCCACTAAGATCGATAATCGTTTGATTCTTGAGCTCCCCTTCCCCATTTTGCGCATAACTAATGCGACCATTTTTTTGAAGCTCTACTGCCGCATCAATAAACGCTTGTGAATAATCAATACCGTCCACATGATCAAATACCCGTGCCAACTCAAACGATGCACGTCCTGTTGCGCAACCCAGATCCAATGCTTTTTTTTGTTGCGTATTTTTTGAATATGCAGCTGCTTTTTGAGCACATGCTTTGGCAAAATTCATCACACCAAAATACTCATCCCCGTACTGAAAATCGCAATATTGCGATACCAATTCATCTGTTTCGTAAATATTTGTTTCTTTCATATTCATCCCCTATTTATTCAACAATGGAAGCTGATTCAGAAGATTATCACAATAGTCCCATTGATCCAATGACTCTCTCCACTCTTTTGGGATCGCATTGACCCCTTTGTATGCTCCTAAAACCATCCCGATTGCAATACCCCGTGACGCATTATCGCCACCCACCATCGCATTGGCTTGGATCGCTTTTTTTAATCCATCCTCAGCATCTGCATATTTGAGGATAAAATAAACCGCACCCGGCAGTGTCCCCTCAGTAGGACTCGCTTTTCCCACCTTGATCGGTTCGGATCGTCCGATGTCCCAGAGTCGTGCCATACTGGTCAATGCCAAATCATCGACAAAAGGCTCACGAGAGAGCGGCGCATCAGGATTGGTTGCCTCTTTGTACTTGGCAATGGCCTGTGCCACTTTCGTCTCAAAGAACCCTCCCATTTGCACCGCCACCGCTTCAATCGCATCTTGGGGGGTTGCCCCGTTGATGACACGATGGGTCACACGGGCAAAAAACTCTCCTCCACCCAGTGCTTCGGCATTTCTATGGGTAAACATCGTTTTACGCGCGACATCCACCAGTTCCTCTTCGTCATCATAGTAACCGTGGGCAGCAACATGGCGTATTGCCATAGCATTGGAAATACCTCCCAGTTGCTCAGTAGGGAATCCACGTTTTACCTGCGCATAGGTCTCTTTGGTCATCGTACAAATCCACGAACCCCAGCCGTTTTCCAAGCGGTTCATCCAATGAGGGATCATCGCCTCAACGCTAAAAGGTCTCGGAGGATTTGAAATAGCCGCCAAATGCTCCAATACTACTATATTGTAATCGCCATAATCCGTGGTGCCCCCTGCCGTTTTTCCGGGATGATAGTTGCGCTCTCCCCATCCGATACCGTGGGTTTGTCCCCCCATCATTTCACCCGGTGACATAAATTTCTCTATGGGTTTATTCCCATACGCTTTGAAAATCTTTTGGGCATCGTATTCGTAATGACTCCCAAGACACAGGGCGTCTGCGACGATTGCCCCCATAAAAGCACCCTTGATCGCTTCTTCTTTTGATACATTATTCATACAGTTCGCCTAATTTTTCTCTGATTCTAACCAACCAAGGTCAAAATACAAAACTGTTCCTTGCACTTTTAATATTTTTCAGCTATAATTAAGTCATAGAAAGATGATTTTTAGAGTTTCATCTTTAGGTAAGTGTTTTATTAGAGACCTCGTGTCTACAGTATGATTACCCTTTAGAATACTCCATTATTATATTTTCGACCATTTTGGCAACAAGATGTATTAACAACAAAAGGGTTACCTCATGGCAGCTACAGTAAACGGAACAGTTAAATGGTTCAACAGTGAAAAAGGTTTTGGATTTATCCAACAAGACAACGGAGACAAAGATTTGTTCGTACACTTCCGTCAAATTAACCACACTGGTTATGGCCGTGTTTCTTTAGAAGAGGGTCAAAAAGTATCTTATACTGTTGGCCAAGGCGATAAAGGTCCACAAGCAGAAAACGTAACAGTTCTCTAAGTTTACCTTGGGCAGATTTATCTGCCCACTCCTCCATTACTACCTATACTTAAATCACACTATTTTTACCCAAACCCCTCACTCGATTTGTTCTAATAAGATACCATAGGGTGTTTTAAAGAGCCATTTTAAAGGATAATGTATGGAAAGTAGAGAAGCTGTCTTAGAAGCCCTTAGCGCAGGCAAGAAACTCACCAGTACGGTTACCGGACTGCAATACATTTACATCGACGGAAAGCTACACGCTCGTCACGGTGAAAAAAATGACTGGAATTCCAGTGCATTGTGTTTTGACAATCCCCCTTCATGGCTCAATCTTAGAGACTAAGGAGTCCATTTGGACGGCAAAGAACGTAAAAATATCCAATCAGGAAAGCGCGTAACCATCGTGCTCAAAGAAGATCAACGATCAGGAAACCTCACCGAGGGGATCGTGCGAGATATCCTCACCAATTCTGCCAATCATCCCCACGGGATCAAAGTTCGATTAATGAGCGGTGAAGTGGGTCGTGTTAAAGAAGTTTTTTAAAACTTCTTTTTTCACAAAAGAGTTTTAGTTATTATTCCCGCGAATGACCCGCTTAACATCACCGATACCATCATCCACACCCTGACCGAATTCTTTTACTGTACATCCACTAAACAATGCAACTGCTAATACCGAAAAAATAAAAAAACGCATTTAAGCTCCTAAAAAAGTATGCGGTATTGTAACGCTTTTACCGTTAGTATTGTGTTTAACATACTCCACAATCATCCCGTGAAAATGGGCAAAAATATGCTGTAGTATCGCCTCATCACAATGCTCTCTAACACCGCGTTCGCACCACTCCTGCAAATCGCTATAGTTTTCAAACTCATATCCAAATGCACGCAGTAAACGGGCTGTATAACTGTCCACCACCATCACGGGACGCTCGCACGCATAACAGAGGATCGAATCGGCGGTCTCTGGCCCTATTCCCTTTTGAGCCAACAGCCATTCTCGTGTCACTTCATCCGCAAACGTTTCAAATGAGCCGAAGTTTTCAAGGATTGCTTGGCATAGCAGTATGATATTTTTGGCTTTTGCTTTGATAAGTCCGCTTGGGCGTATCAGTTCCATAAGCGTTTCTATATCAATGGTTGAAAGTGCCTCTAGGGTTAAAACGTCTGCTTGTGCGAGATTTGAAAGAGAAACGGTTACCCTCGTCCATTGGGTATTTTGTGTGAGGATTGCACCTACCACCACCTCAAAGGTTCCGTGCTGAGGCCACCAAAGGGGTTGTGCGTTTTGAAGCAGGTCTAAACGCTCAAGAGCTTTATACAGCTCCCATGAATCCGAGAGTTCGGTCACTCTTCCATCCATGCATCGGTGACAATCGTTCTGCCATCATCAAAGATTTTAAACTTTTTCGCTTGGACACATTTGCCCTCATCGAGCGTCATGACGGCTACCTGTAAAATCCGTTTGCATTTTTCGGGGACTTCAAATCTCCCTGATACCCCCGTCATAAATCGCTCCAAAGGTACTTTTTGATCCATCCCGATGACATTGTCGCGGCAACCGCTCAGACCGATATCGGTGAGGTATGCCGTCCCTTTTGATATTTGCAGATCATCGCTTCCTACATGAGTATGGGTCCCGATGATACCGCTTACCTCTCCTTGCAAGAGCATCATCATCGCTCTTTTTTCACTGGAGGCTTCGGCGTGAAAATCGATGAAAATGGAGGTTACCCCCTTCTCTTTGAGCTGGGATACCGTATCACGGCCGCATCGAAAGGCGTTATCCACATACGGCATACCGTAGTGCCCCATGATGTTGAGCACGGCAAGTTTCTCTCCTGCCACCTCGAAGATTTTGTATCCAGTGCCCGGTACACCCGGCGGATAGTTGTGAGGGCGAAGTAGGGGAAGTGTCTCCAACAATGGGATAATCTCTTTTTTATCCCACGTATGGTTACCGCCGGTCATCACATCGATTCCACTGTCAAAAAGTTCTTTTGCGTTTTTGAGTGTCATCCCAAAGCCGTGAGATGCATTTTCATAGTTTGCGATGACGAAATCGATCCCCTCGCTCTTTCGCAGTTTTTTCAAATGTTCTTTGATGATACTGCGCCCGGGACGCCCTACAATATCGCCTATAAATGCTATTTTCACTGCTTTACCCTATCTACTATTAATTCCCAAAGTGTACCAAAACAAAGCTTTTGTATAATTCCTCATGCTAAAGTACATCAACGGATACAACGAGACCATAAAAACGCAAGTGCAAGAACTCATCCACAGTGGGAAACTGGGAAGTCATCTGGAAAAAAAATATCCTGATAACCACACCTATACCACCGATAAAAGTCTCTACGATTACGTGATAGAGCTTAAAAACACCCATTTTCGCCACTCTCCCCCTATCACCAAAGTCCATTATGATACAAAAATCCGCGATCTCCATTCCGCACTGGGTACGCATACTTTCGTCTCACGCGTTCAGGGGGGAAAGCTCAAAGCCAAAAATGAGATCCGTATTTCCCATGCCTTCAAAAAAGTACCCGAACCCTTTTTACGGATGATCGTCACCCACGAGCTCGCACACCTCAAAGAAAAAGAGCATAACAAAGCCTTTTATTCCCTTTGCACCCACATCGAACCCAATTATCATCAGTTGGAATTTGATGTACGTCTGTATCTCACCTATATCGAAATTTCCCGTAAAATCTCCGCGTCAAAAGAGACTTTATAAGAGCGTCTTACTGTATAATATACCTTTAAAACTTGCAGTAAAATAGGTGTCCAATGCTCAAATCAATCATTAAACTGCTGCTATTACTAAGCATCCTAAATAGCTCTGTTATGGCAAATGAGTTGCCTAATCGATGCAGTCGAGATCAAAACCCCAATGAATTTACCATCCTAAGCTACCATGAAATAGCCGATAAAAGCGAAACACTGGATTCAAACTATGCGGTAACTCCCTCAAACTTTGATCAGCAGGTACGCTGGTTGATGGATAACGGTTATCACTTTATCGGTATTGATGATATTTTGAACTATCGAAAAACGGGGAAAACATTGCCCGCTAAAGCCGTTTTAATGACGTTTGATGATGGCTATCACTCCGTGTATGAAAATGCCTACCCTGTTATCAAAAAATACAAAATCCCTGTCGTCATTGCGCTGGTAGGCAGTTGGATGAGTGCCAAAGATAACGTCGATTTTGATGGACAGATCATTGCGCGCGAAAAGTTTTTAAGCCAAGAGGAGCTCAAGGAGATGGTAGGAAGCGGCCTCGTAGAGATCGCCAGTCATACCCATTCTCTGCATAAAGGGATAATGGGGAATCCACAAGGCAATATGCAGCCCGCAGTAAAAACGCGCCAATGGTTAAGCGATAAACACAAATATGAAGATGAAAAAAGTTATCAGCAGCGCATTTACACGGACTTATCGAAAAATAATACTTTTTTAACGCACTACACCGGACAAAAACCTCGTGTCATCGTTTGGCCTTATGGGCATTACAATAAAACGGTGCGCACGATTGCACAACAGCTTGGGATGCCTCTGGGTCTGACCCTCGATGATGGGAGCAATACCAAAATCATCCCCTTATGGGGAATGCGACGAATATTAGTAGAAAACAAAATGACCCTCAAAGATTTAGAGCTCAACATGTGGTTGCGCAATGCCAATCTCACCGACGATGATCGCACCACCAAAGCGGCTCATATCGATTTGGATTATATTTATGATGCCAATCCTGATCAGCAAGAGAGAAATTTAGGCGATTTGTTGGAACGCATCAAGAGACTGGGGGTTAATACCGTCTATTTGCAAGCTTTTGCCGATCCTGATGCTAATGGGGCTGCGGATTATGTCTATTTTCCCAATCGCAATATTCCGATGCGCAGTGATTTATTTAACCGTGTCGCATGGCAAATCGCAACACGTACCCAAGTCAAGCGCATCTATGCATGGGTGCCTATGCTGGCATGGCAATTACCGCAAAGCAATCCGGCTGCCAAAGATAAGGTTGTAACCCTCAAAATTGATACCGCGCATCTGAACATGGGATATCCAAGACTCTCTCCTTTTTCGCCAAAGTCCAAAAAAGTCATTCGGGAAATCTATGAAGATTTGGCAAAATTGTCTCGTATCGATGGGATTATTTTTCATGATGATGTAACATTGACAGACTATGAAGATGACAGCACGTTTGCTCGAAAACAATGTAAAAAATGGGGATTACCCGACAGTGTGAAAAAAATAAAAGCCAAAAGAACAGCCTACGAGAAGTGGTGTATGCTAAAAACCGATTATTTGGATGATTTTGCGCTGGAGCTAGCGGATATCGTACGCGATGGGCATCCGGGGCTCAAAACAGCACGCAATTTGTACGCTGAAGTGGCTTCCAATTGGTTCGCCCAAGAGTGGTACGCTCAAGGGTTGACGCAGTCTCTCAAAAAGTATGACTATACGGCTATCATGGCAATGCCATATATGGAAAAAGCCGATGATAAGAAGAAATTTTACGAGAGCATTGTGGACAATGTCAAACAAGAAGAGTGTGGGCTGGAACGCACCGTGATGGAACTGCAAACGGTAAATTGGAGAAACAATGAGCCGATTTCATCCCAAGAGTTGAGCGACACGATTAAAGAGCTGTACGGTATGGGTGTTCACCATATCGCGTATTATCCTGATAACGTGTTTAAAAACAACCCTGATGCCGATAGGTTAAAACAAGATTTTGCGCAAAAATCAGTACGCATACATACCTATCATGCGCAATAAGAAAGAAGGATTTTGATGACTTTCACGATACTATTGCATCTCATATGGCATACACTGTTAGGTTTTATCTTTTATTATCCACTCTTTATGTCCAGTTTTTGGATCATAGGGGCGATCTTTTTTTATTATAAAAATGAAAGACCTTACGCCAAATACATTATCCCTCCCCTCAGAGGCAAAGAAAGCTGGTCGGGAGTCAGTATTTTGATCCCCTGCTATAACGAAGGGCAGAATGCGGTTGAAACCATTTCTTATGCCCTTAATGTCGATTATCCTGAGTTTGAAGTCATCGCCATTAACGATGGAAGTCGGGATGATACTCTAGAAATATTGCTGGATTTAGCCAAAAATAATCCAAAATTAAAAGTGGTTAATTTAGCCGAAAATCAAGGTAAAGCGCTAGGGCTTCAAGCGGGTGCATTGCTGGCGAAGTATGAGTATTTGGTGTGCATCGACGGGGATGCCCTTATTGATAAACATTGTGTCCATTGGATGGTGAAGCATTTTATCCGTTATCCGCAAGTTGCCGCCGTAACAGGAAATCCCCGAATACGTAATCGCTCGACGCTGTTAGGTAAAATTCAGGTGGGTGAGTTTTCATCGATTGTCGGTATGATCAAACGTGCACAGCGTAGTTTTGGACGGATATTTACCGTTTCAGGGGTGATTACCGGTTTTCGTAAAGCTGCAGTACACGAGGTGGGCTATTGGAGTCCCGATGTCCTGACCGAGGATATCGATATTACCTGGAAACTCCAACGCAACGGTTGGGATGTACGCTTTGAACCTCGCTCTTTGGTGTGGATTTTGATGCCCGAAACCCTGAGCGGATTATGGAAACAGCGGTTGCGTTGGGCTATGGGCGGGGTTCAAGTCATGTTTAAAAATTTCACCGTTTTATTTCATCCCAAACAAACCCATCTTTGGGGGCTTATGGTTGAGCTGATGCTCAGTACGATTTGGGCTTACAGTATGGTGCTCGTGTTTACGGTTTGGTTTCTTAGTTTGTTTATACCGATGTCCTATGTCATGCCATCCCACTCACCTATTTTACCGGATGAAACCAGCGTTATTCTCATCGGTGCATGTTTGATGCAGTTTGCCGTGAGCAAATGGTTGGATGGACATTATGATGAAGGATTAGGGAAAAATTATTTTTGGATGATTTGGTATCCGTTTGTCTATTGGCTGCTGAATTTATTTACAGCGGTTACCGCTTTCCCAAAAGTTTTATTGACCAAAAAAGGTCGGGCCCGATGGGTGAGTCCCGATCGAGGTGCCCACCAAAAGTTGACTAAAAAAGGTTAGATGAAGATGGAAACGTTAATTATCAATAAACGCCGCGAGTTACCCAAACCCAAAAGAATCATTTGGGATATAGCCACCGTATTACTTTGGTTGGGCTTTATCTATTTGTGGAAACCTGTACTGATTATATTTTATAAAATCATCACCTTGAAAGTGCCGGGTGAAGAAATAGCGGATTGGATTTTTGAAAATATCAGCAGTGTGACTTTTGAACATGCCATCATTTTGTTGATTGCAACACCGACTATCTTGTTTATCTTGTCAAGGTTAAACCGACATCAGGCACCAAGTGAGCATTTACTCTATGCCTCCAGTGATTATGCCGATTATTTTCGCTTAGACAATACTCAGTTGCAACAATGTACAAACAGCCAGTTGGTGACGGTTTACCATGATGCCCACGGTCATATCATCCGTCTAAACGATCAGATTTAAAAAAATCTTTCCTTACTGCTTTTTGAGATGCACCAGCGTCTCATAATGTTGAGTATGCGGGAACATATCAAACAACTGTACCTTTACGCATTCGTACGATTTCAACCACTCCAAATCACGGGCCAAACTCACCGCATTACAGCTGGAATAGAGTATATCACTAGGAAATACCCTCTCTAACCATTTACACAGCTCTCAACCCTCTGCGCGGAGGATTGACGATCACCACATCAGGAGCTCTCAAAGTTTCCGTACTAAAGCTCACAGCATCCAACGCTTTAAACGTCAATGACTCAATCCCTAAAGCTCGCGCAGACTCTTTGGCGCACTCGATTGCCTCGTTCTCAATCTCGATTCCAATTACACTACGATCATTGGATGCCACATGCAGTGCGAATCCGCCAACACCGCAGAAAAGATCGATAACCGTTTTCGCTTCCAATTCATCTGTCCACTTTGCCACGGTTTTATAAAGCTTTGCCGCTACCTCAGGATTGGTTTGAAAAAAACTTTTGGGGCGGATAAAGAGCGGTATGCCGTTGAGCTTCTCTTCTAACCGTGTTGCTTCGGTGAGAAAAATCTCTTCGTCCCCCTCCAAAATCGCCATATGTATGGGTTGGATGTTTACCGTAATCACTTTTAGTTCAGGCGCCATGGCAATAAGCGTTTCAAGATTCCCCTGCAACCTTGAAATGATCCCGTGAGAACGCAGAACAAAGCGCAGCAGCATCTCCCCGTTGTCGGAACTGCGCGTCAGTAAGACGTATTTGAGCTCCCCTTTTTTCTTTTTGACATCATAGGCTTTAATCCCCAAAGATCGTAACCAATTTTGTGTATGTTCCAGCACTTTTTGCATACTGATATCGTACAAAGGACAGCCGATCAGACTCACTTCATCGGAGAGTCCGAGAATGATTCCCTCTTCGCCATTACTGGCCACCATCTTGGCTTTATTGCGAAATCCTTTGATCCCACTGGAGGTTGGTTTGAGCCACTCATGTGGATTAAAAGGGTCTAAAATTGCATGCAAGTGGGCACTTTTTTCATGCAGCTGTTCCGAATAAAACAGATCGATCATTGAACACGAGTGGCATACCTGCGCATCGTAATAACTGCAAAAACTCATCAGAGGACCTTCGGCTTTGCCGTACGTAAATAGTGCAGTACCGTTGCGATCAAATCGTCGTCATCTTTGCTTTTACTTTGCAGTGTCTCTTTGGAACCGTTTAGATATTCAATTGTGATGTTTTGATTGTAATTGCCCACCATTTTGATCTTTTTCTCAATACTCAATAGCTTAATAACCATGATTTCAAAAAACTGCTTGGTCGGATTATCCAGTTTTCCAAAACGATCCCCGACCTCTTCTTCGATCTCATAAACCTCGGTTGGCTCTTCGCAATGACTCAAACGGCGATAGATTTCAAGCCGTAATCGGTCTTCTCGCACCACCTCATCGCTGATAAAGGCACTGACGGTGAGTTTGATGTCCACTTTTGCCCGTACCGTGGTGGTTTGGTTGGTAAGGATCTTGATCGCATCTTCAAGCATACGCAGATAGAGGGCATAGCCGATGTTTTTAATGTGGCCGCTTTGGGCATCCCCTACGAGATTTCCACCGCCCCTGATTTCCAGATCATGATGCGCCAGCATCGAGCCGCTTCCCAAAAAGGAGTTGGATTCTAATGCTATGAGCCGTTTTTTCGCCTCTTCGGTGAGATTGTCTTTGTCATTGACGATAAAGTACGCATACCCCTCGATGTGCCCCCGTCCGACACGTCCTCGCAACTGATGCAAATCCGCCATACCGAATCGATCCGCCCCGTCGATGATCATCGTATTGACCGTGGGCATATGAATCCCCGATTCGATAATCGAGGTTGCCAGCAATACATCGTATTCACGGTCCTCAAATTTTTTCAGTTCCTCTTCAGTCTGAGCCGCACCGATTTGAGAGTGGAGAATCAAGATACGTAAATTGGGAAGAATCGCTTTGAGTTCTCCCGCTTTAATCACCATCGAATCAATCGAATTGTGAACGTAAAAGAGCTGACCACCGCGGCGCAATTCACGCAAAATGACCTCTTTGATCAGTTTTTCATCGTAATTTTTGACAAACGTCCGAACCCCTAGCCGCTCACTTGGCGGGGTGAGAAGCTCCGACATCGTTTTGATCGAGCTCAGCGCCTGATTGAGACTGCGCGGGATGGGTGTCGCACTCATGGAGAGGAGATGGACATTGTCATAAAGCGATTTGAGTTTCTCTTTTTGCTTCACCCCGAATTTATGCTCTTCATCAATAATGACTAAGCCCAGCTTCGCACAACTGACATTGAACAGGGCATGGGTACCGACGACACAGTCGATTTCTCCTGTCGAGAGGGCTTTGAGCGTTGCCGTTTTCTCCTTGGCGCTCACAAAACGGTCCAACTTGGCTACCCTCAATCCAAACGTTCCCAATCTCGTTTTGAGCGAGGTGAAGTGTTGAGAGCTCAACAGTGTCGTAGGGACAACGAGCAAGGTCTGATAGCCGCCGCGAGCCGCCGCGAAAATAGCGTTCATCGCCACTTCGGTTTTTCCAAACCCTACGTCACCACTAAGCAGTCGGTCCATGATGTGCCCTGAGCTCAAATCGCTGACAATGGCGGCAATCGCACTGACCTGATCGGGAGTATAATCAAATCCTGCTGCATTTTGAAAACGGCGTAATTCTCCTGCATCAACCTCCATCTTAGGGGCTTTGATCAAGGCACGGCTTGCTGCAATCCCGACAATCTCAGAGGCAATTTCAAACAGACGCGTACGGACAGACTCTTTGAGTTTACCGAAGCTCCCCTTGCCCAGACGATCAAGGACAGGCAGGGAACCCGAAGCAATGTAACGGTCAATGGCATCGAGATTCTCAACCGGAAGCAGCAGCTTATCATCCCCCATGTATTTGAGAACGACAAAATCTTTGATCGCGCCCAGTATCTCCGCTTGCTCTATCCCCTCAAAAATTCCTACACCGTATTCTTCGTGAACAACGTAATCCCCTACTTTGAGATCATCCAGTAATATCGAGGTTTTACGACGGCGGCGCTTTTTCTCATGGCGATTAAGTGAGATAATCACCTCATCGGGACCTATGAGATTGAGCACGATCCCTGCGGTTTTAATCTCCAGTCCCGTGAGATCAAAAATCCCTGCCGCTTTGAGCTGCATCTCATTGGCCGCGATAATGGTAAACTTTTTCTTTTTATGGACACTGCGCAGTGTTTCTAGACTCGGAGCGATTAGCAGTGAATAATGTACTGCCTCAGGGACGATTGCACATTCCAAACGCTCTCGCGGCAATACGGGATAATTCATTCCGTACGATTCGTCCAAGAGGCTTTTCATCTCGCGCAGGCGCACTACTTTTTTACCTGACGTAAAGTCAGTTCCCTCATCACCCAAGACCCAGAACCCTAATGAGGCGATGTCTTTGACAAAACTGTCACTTTCGCAAGAGGAGATCTCTTTTTCAAACCGATGGTATTGTTCCTCACTCAGAGAGAAAAAAGCACTGGTGACACAAATCGACGCTAGTTCCTCGCTGAGCGTACGCTGTGTCTCTACGTCAAAGGCTTTGATCTCTTCTATTTCATCGTCAAACAGACTGATTCGATGCGGGTTTTCTTCACCAGGAATATAAATATCGAGAATATCGCCACGATGTGACACCTCCCCTTCCATCTCTACCATATCTACAAACGTGTATCCCCAACGTAATAAGGTCTGCTTTAAATCGGTCAAATCAATACGGGATGCAAATTCGATGTCGATGCTTTGCAATAACGTTTCATTAGGCAAGGGATACAAAAGCGTTTTAAGCGGTGAAATGACTAAAGGTTTTTTACTCGCCTTATAATAAGAGCGCAGTGCCGCAAAGAGGGCAAACAACTCTTCACCAAAAGGGCGTAAATCGTCCAGATACATGGCACGAAAATCAGGAAAAACGACGCACTCAATATTTAAGAATTTGGCAACATCCGCTAATTCACCTGCTTCTTTGGCATCTTCACACACGATAAGATCGCATCGGTTTTTAGGGTTATTTTTGAGATACTCGTAAAATCGCTCTTGTGACATTATGGGTTATTCATCCTCTTTAAAAATGCTTCGGCAACACTGAACGAACCGAAGACGAGATACTCTTTATTCGGCTTAACGGATTCAAACGATCCATAGGTCAGCCCAAGGTGGCCCAATACTTCTTCCAAAAGAGTGCGCGGGACAATCCTTCCCTCTTCTACCGAAATAATCTCAACAGCCTCAATGATCGGGGTCAAAATAGACAAAATCTCACGGTAATCTTTATCCGCATAGGTATTGTAAACGAGGGTAACTTTTTTTCCTTGAAATGCTTGCGCAATCGCACGTGCAGCAAGAGCATTATGCCCTACATCCAGTGTCACATTCGGACTTATTTTACTCAACCTTCCAAAAAGTGCATCCTGATCAAACAGCGATTCTTCGGCTTTGTATCCCAAAAGTTCAAAAGCAGCCATCGCCAACTCACAATTATCCCGCAAATAATCACTGAGTCCATTTTTTGTGGCAAGATGCAATCCCATAGTATGTATGCGGGTATCTTGAAGCTCTTGTACCTTGTGCAATGAACAATGTTTACTCAACGCAATCTCACGAGCTATTCTCTCAACCTCACTATGTTTTTGAATTCCTAAAAGAGCGTTGTTTTGCATACTACGCAATTTTGTAGATGCGATTGATTCGATCGTTGAACCCAAAAAAGCACTGTGATCAAAATCCATGGGGGTAAAGATACTTAGTACCTTATCAAAAACATTGGTGGCATCAAATTCCCCGCCAAGCCCTGCTTCCAAAACCACGTATTCGCAATGTTCAAATGCCACCATGGACAAAAGAGTTGTGTACTCAAAATAGCTCAAAGTATCTGCTATGTGCGCATCCAAAAAACCGCTCAGTTTCTGATGGGCATTCTCCAATGCCGTATCACTGATATCTGCACCGTCTATCCAGATACGTTCATTAAACTTCAAAATATGGGGAGAGGTGTAGTGTCCTGTACATTTGCCTGCACGGCTCAGTGCAGTGGCCAAAAAACGTCCCGTACTCCCTTTTGCGTTGGTTCCAACAACATGAATAATTTTGGGGAGATGCAACAAAGGCGCCACACTCAAATAAGCTCTTGGGAATCTCTCATAATCAATCACGTCGTAATAAAGTGGTTTTTGTGCTAAAAATGCTACTAGGTTCATCATACCTCTACGCGGTTGCGCCCTTTGTGCTTAGCATCGTATAGCCGTTCATCTGCACCTATTTTAAATGCCTCCAAAGAGGGGTAATCTTTGCGCTGTGCGATCCCAATACTCACCGTTACCGCAATACGCTGTCCTTGGTACATAAAATGAGCCTCTTGAACATGCGCACGTACTTTTTCTCCAAATAGTTTAGCTCCAGGAAGTTCCGTGTCGCCAAGTATCGCTAAAAACTCTTCTCCTCCAAAACGCCCTACCGTATCGTTCACTCTGGCTTCATCTTTAAGAATCTGGGCAAAGGCTTTAAGAACGGCATCTCCCGCGTCATGCCCATAGGTGTCATTGACTGATTTGAAAAAGTCCAAATCAATCATCGCGATACAAAAATTGCGTTCATACCGCTCATATTCCGCTTCTTTGACACCAATCAACTCTTCAAGTGCCCGCTTATTAAAGAGTTTTGTCAAAAAATCTTCTCGCGACGCTTGGGTTGCAACGGCAAGTTCAGATTCTAAAAAAGCGATTTTTTGCCCCATCTCCGTCACTTTGGCGTTATGAGAACGCAGGTCATGACTCAAAATTTCTACTTTTTCTTCCAATGTTGTGGCAATGGCGTACAAACGCTTATGTGCTGTTTTAAAATCTTTGGGCTTATCCGATTCAAGTGCTTCAAGATCACGCTTCACATCTCGAATTTCGGTCGTAGAGTGTTCACTACGCTCTATTAATTCGATTAACTGCACAGAAAGTTTCCCCAGCAGTTCATCAAGCGCTCTGACCATCTCCTCAACGCTTTGCTTGTCCAGCGCAATACGCATTGCTATGGCCACTTTGATCTCTTTTTCAAACGCTTCGTGGGAAATATAATTAGGATCATTATGCAATTTTTGAGTCAATATGGTCGTTTTATCATCCATTTTTGGGGCTATGGAGGGGGAAAGCCCCATTACCAACAGCTGTGCTATTCTTGTAAGATCACTCTTTTGCGCTGAAGCTGCAACCGTATCCACCGTCAGCCCTTCAATCGTTTTTTTAAGATTATGAGCATCCACCTCTGTATAAGGAGCGAGTTTTTGCAAAAAACTGTCATCATAAACACTCAGAAAATTTTCCCATGCCTGCTTTAGCAGATCTATTTGGGTTTTCCCCCCTTGTGAGTCAATCAAGGTTATGGTTTTCTTTGCCAATGCAGAGGCATCCGGATTGTGCAAAGTCTTAATACTCATTGCCATCGTTTTGGTTAAAGAGCTCAGCACTTCCACGAGAACGGAAGCTTCACTTGGATTCAAACGGCTCATTTTGGAGATTAAAAACCGAACCAGTTCTGCCGTTGTTTTTACGCGGTACTGCTTCACTTCATCCACTGTTTTTTTATCCATCAGTGGGGTGAAACGGTCTATTCCCTGGCAATCTTCCACCTGAACACCCGCTTTTTTGGCCTCAAGACAAAAGGCTTCGGCGTAAAGGTCAGGCGTCCATACTTTCCCCTCACTCTTCAAACGCTCTACAGTATTACGCACAATTTGATTAATCGTCATTGCTTATTCCTTCGGTGGATTCGAACCTTCTGCCGCAATTTGCGCAATAAACACATCAATTGCCTTTTGAGCGCTCAAGCTAATGGCATTAAAACGCGCCTGATCAGAGATAATCGCATTGGGTTCTATATCAAAATCATACATACCCGACGTAGAATATGCATGCGATTTTTCAAGTGTAATACGATCTACTTTCATGCTTACCGTTGTTCGATACGTGACCACATACCCATTGGTATCATACCGTAACGGTGAAAAACTAACCGATGAAATTTTGATTTTCAAATGTGTTTGAGAAGCATTTTTGGACGTTAATGACGTGCGAAACTTCGTAATAACGGCTGTATCCACGGCATCTTTGATAATAACCGTATTTTGCGGGTCTTCAGCCGATATCAATACTTCCGTACTGACACTCTCTCCGACAACCGATTGTGCATAATGCGCAGCACTCACATATCCACATCCCGTGAACATCATCATCGCCATTATACACCCTGCCAAAATACGCATACCTATCCTTTAATGACCAAATTGACCAATTTTCCTGGAATAACGATGGCCTTAACAATCTCTTTACCCTCTATCCATTTCTCAACCGATGCTTTCGCAATCTCTATAATCACAGATTCCGGTTCTTGTACGCCCACTTCGATCGTGGCGCGATTTTTTCCGTTGATAGAGACCCCAAAGGTAAGAGCATCAACTTCAAATACCTCTTCGCAGACGGTTTGAGCCCCTAAGTTTTTCCCGCCGAAAAGGGCGTGTGAAAGTTCCCAACAGACATGAGGGACAATCGGTTCGAGAATCGAGGTTAAAACCCAATACCCCTCCGTCCATACTTTTGCATTATTCTGCTCACCCAGTGCATTCATCGCTTCCATGACACCGGCGATCATCGTATTGAAAGTATAACGCTCATTGTACACTTCTTGCGCACGTTTTAGTGCTTCATACACTTTTTTACGAGCTGTTTTTTCCTCTTTAGATAACGTTGCATGATCAATTTTTGGCAAACTTGCTGTTTTTTGCGCAAACTGGCTTCGATCCGCAAAGCGTTTCAAAAATCGGAATGCCCCTTCAACAGCACTGTCGTTCCATTCCAACTCTTGTGTTGGAGGAGCGGCAAAAAGGATGAACAATCGTTCCGTATCCGCCCCGTATTTTTCGATAATCGCATCGGGATCAACGGTATTGCCTTTGGACTTGGACATTTTTGCCCCGTCTTTGAGCACCATGCCTTGCGTCAATAACCGATCAAACGGCTCGTCAAACTCAACGTATCCTAGATCTCTAAAGACTTTGGTGAAGAAACGTGCGTAAAGCAAATGCAAGATGGCATGCTCTATCCCGCCGATGTAATGATCAACACCCATCCAATATTTGATCTGTTCAGCCGAAAAGGCTTCGCTTTCCCAGTTTTTCGGTGATGCACAAAAACGCAAGAAGTACCAGCTTGACTCTACAAACGTATCCATCGTATCGGTTTCACGTATAGCGTCTTTGCCACACGTAGGACATTTACAATGTTTCCACGTCGGATGTTTCTCAAGCGGATTCCCCTCTCCCGTTATCTCTACATCATGAGGCAATGCGATAGGCAGATTTTCTTTTTTCTCCATCACCAAACCGCAATCATTACAATGGACAAACGGTATGGGCGCACCCCAGTATCGTTGACGAGAAACACCCCAGTCTTTGAGTTTGTAATTGGTCGTCTTTTTTCCCAGCTTCAAACTCTCAAAATGGTCAATGACTTTACTTTGAGCCTCTTTGGAGTTGATCCCGTCAAACTCTTGCGAATTAAAAAGCACCCCGACTTCCGTATACGCACAACTGGGGTCAAACTCAGCGTCCAATGGTTTGATCACCGCATGAATCGGCAAATCATACTTACGGGCAAAATCAAAATGGGCAGGAACCGCCATAACCGCACCGCTGCCGTAATCCATCAAGACGAAGTTAGCAATCCATACAGGGATGCTTTTTTGTGTCAATGGATGAATGACATTAAGACCTAACGCTACACCGCTTTTTTCTTTTTGCCGATCGATGGAAGAACTGTTTTTCATCTCTTTGATTTGAGCGATCACATCCGTGCTCAAGAGAGCATTATCGATCATATAGGAGACAATCGGATGTTCAGGAGCCAACGCAGTATAGGAGACACCGTAGATGGTATCCGGACGCGTTGTAAAGACATCAAAACTCTCAAAATTTGAGCCAAGTTTGTTTTTACTCGCATCATCAAAAAAGAGATCAAACGCCAATCCATTAGATTTTCCAATCCAGTTTTCTTGCATGGTCAATACTTGTTTTGGCCAACCGCCCTCAAGCTTTTTAAGATCATCCAACAGTTCATCGCCGTACTGCGTAATCTTGAAATAGTACTGATTCATGTCTTTTTTGACGATAGGAGTGTCGCATCTCCAACAGCATCCGTCCACGACTTGTTCGTTTGCCAATACCGTTAAATCATGGGGACACCAGTTAAGCATCCCTTTTTTACGATACAGCAGCCCTTTTTCATACATATCGATGACAAAGCCCTGCTCAAACTTCGTATACAACTCATCGCTGGTTGCGAGCTCTCGATCTTTGGAAAATGAAAAGCCCAATGACGCAAACTCTTTTTTCATGTAATCGATGTTGTCATACGTCCACCCTTTTGGGTGAGAACCGTTTTTGATCGCTGCATTCTCAGCAGGCATACCAAAGCTGTCAAAACCGATCGGATGAAGGACATTAAATCCTTGCTGTCGGTAATATCGGGCGAAGGTATCGCTGAGCGTATAGTTTCTCACATGCCCCATATGAAGTCTTCCGCTGGGAAAAGGGAACATACTCAAGATGTATTTTTTCTCTTTGCTAAAATCTTCAATTGGCTCAAAACTTTTGTTTTCAAGCCAAAATTTTTGCCATTTGGCTTCAATATCTTTGGGGACGTAATTCAAAAAAACTCCTAATTAAACAATGCCCTGCTCAAATTGAGCACGCATTTTTTCTCTTTCTGCTGTATTTTTGGCTTTTTCCGCCATTTTTTGACGATACCCCGATACACTAAATCCTGTCCATACAACAAGCTGTGCCGCAACAAAGATTGAGCTGTACGTTCCGATCACCACTCCCACCAACATAGGGAAGCTAAATCCGATCATAATGTCCCCGCCAAATAAGAAGAGGGTCAAAACAACAAAAAATACCGTTAAGGAGGTCAAAGTTGTACGAGACTGAGTACGTGAAACTGCCTCGTTGATAATCATCACAAAATCGGACTCTTTGGACTCCTCAATGTGTTCACGTACCCGATCGTAAACGATAATGGTATCGTGGATTGAATAGCCCAAAATCATCAGTAACGCCGCAACACTCTCGATATTAAAATCAATCTCAAAGTACGAAACAAATCCAAAAGTGATGATAATATCATGGACAATCGCGATGATAGCCGCCAATGCAAAACGCCACTCATAGCGGAAGGTAACCGTTGCCATAATCGCCAAAAGGGTTAATAAAAAGGCTGTCAATCCCTTGACGCGAAGTTCATCACCCACTTTTGGGCCAACCATATCGACGCGGCGAATTTCAAAATCTCCGGTCCCTTGAAGTATCTCTTTGCTCAAATCCCCAATATCACGGCTTAACGTATCCGTCGATGCGGGGGTTTTGATAATCACTTCTTGCGGTGAACCAAACTCTGTCACCGTAGCATGCTCAAAGAGTTCATCTTTAGTCAATGCTGCTCTAATTTTATCGATCGGAGCTACTTGAGTATACTTAACCTGTACAACTGTTCCCCCTGTAAAATCGATACCAAAAGAGAACCCCTTCGTTGCAATGAGTCCAATCGCAAGAAAAAAGAGGACAAAAGAAGCAATAAAAAATATTTTACCCTTCCCTAAAAAATTATAAACTTTATCTTCTTTAAAAAGTTCCATTTATGCCCCCTTTCTTCGTGACATACCGAACCACAAGGTATAGTTTTGACTCTTTTCGATACGTTCCATAAAGACCAAATAGATACCGTAAGTCCCTACGATTGCTGTGAGCATCGATGCTAAAATTCCAAGGCTAAGCGTAACCGCAAACCCTTTAATGGCCCCTGTGCCATAAACATAAAGGATGGTACACGCCAAGATTTGAGTCACGTTTGAATCCAAAATCGCCCGCATCGCCTTTGTATACCCTTCGGCTATCGCACGACGAATCGGTATCCCCGCACGAATCCCTTCTCGTATCCTCTCATTAATAATAATGTTGGCATCCACAGCAAGTCCGATATGAAGAACGATACCTGCCATACCCGGCAACGTCAACGTTGCACCCAACAATGCCATCATCCCCAAGATGATAAAGAGGTTAATAACAACAGCGATGTTAGCAATAACCCCTGCCAATCCATAGTAAAACATCATAAACAAAATGACTAAAACAAAGCCGCTAACCAAAGCCATCAAAGAAGCTTTGATACTGTCCGCCCCAAGACTAGGGCCCACTGAGCGTTTTTCCATCATGTAAATAGGAGCAAGCAGTGCACCCGAACGAAGCGCAATAGATAAGTCGTTGGCTTCGGCAGTCGTATAGTTTCCACTAATCTGTCCTGAACCACCACCGATGCGTTCATTAATCACCGGAGCAGAATATACTTTTCCATCCAATACGATCGCAAGACGCTTACCGACATTTTTACCGGTAAAGTCCCCAAAAATCTGAGCCCCTTCGGAGTTCAGGGTAAAATTAATAACCGGTCGGTTGTTTTGATCGTATCCCACTTGCGCATCGGTCAGCATAGTTCCATCAAGAATAGCAATTTCATGAACAAGATGTTTTACCTTCGGATCTATCGCATCAGGCAATAGTTTATCTTCAAAACCTGCGGCTTCCATTTCTGTCATATCATTGGCACGCATGGCACGATCTTCATCAATCGCCATCATTTCCAATTTTGCAGCACGTGAGATCAGCTCGCGGGCACGCTGCTCCTCTTGCGGAGTTTTAATCCCTGGTAATTCGACCAAGATTTTATCAACACCTTGCTTCGCAACGGTAGGCTCTGAAAGACCAAACTGATCCAGTCGATTACGAATCGTTTCGATCGCCTGATCTACCGATTGAACTTTCAATTTTTCAACCGCAGCAGGCGTCATTGCCAAAGAGTATTTACCTTGTGCAGAATGGACAACTGTCCCTTCCACTTTTTTCAAGTATTCATCCATCACTACCGCATCATCTTCATCCAGAAGTTCAAACGTAACCGCACTATTATTGGCGCTTAATCCATCGATAAGGATGTCATTATGCTCTGTAAAATGTTTAATACCAGAGGCCGTGGATTTGAGCTGAGAGGTCAATGCTTCTTCGGTTTTTACCCCTAAAAGCATGTGCAAACCACCTTGAAGATCCAGCCCCAACGTAATTTTTGCACCGCTTTGACTTTGTGTCAACGAAGGAAGTGAAAAGACAAGCCCGAAAATCGTGGCAAATATGAGTAAAACTACGCGGTAATTAAGCTTCATCCTCGTACTTTCTTGTCACAGCATCTTTAACCAAACGCCCTTCGACATCGTTGTTGAATTTTACAGCGAAGAAATTCTCTTCAACTTTCTTTATTTCGACAATCAAACCGCCATTGGTAACGACTTTATCACCTTTGACAAGACCTGCAAGCATCTCTGAGTGCTTTTTCGCTTGTTGCTGTTGTGGACGAATAATCACAAAATACATAATTGCAATCAAAAAAACGAACGGGAGCAATTGAGACATAAATTCCATGGAAATCCTTGAATAAAATATGATTGCATTATACTCAAAAGAGATTAACATCGGTATAATTTCCCCATGAAACTACAATCAAAAACAACTTTCGAATTTCTCACTCTCCCCTTGCTTATCGCCATTAGTTTTAGTGCTTTTATTTATTTGGAACATTTTCATCTAACCTCAAAAGCACTTAATACGCTGATGGGACTTGGAGCATTGTATGGGCTTTTGCATGCACCAAAACGTACCTTGCCCATCGCCGGTTTTTGGATCGGGTTATTATGGTGTTACTGGATAGGCTATAGTTTTCAGTATTACGGACTTGGGTGGGCTCAAATATGGGTTGCTTTAGGCTTTGGCATTGTTTATGCCCTCTACTACGGCTCACTTGGATTAACCCATAATCCATGGATACGCGCACTCATCCTCTTTGGACTTACCTACATTTGGCCGATGGACTTTAACTGGATGCAGCCTGAGTTAATTTTTGTTGAAAGCTATATCGGCTTTGAAAAATGGCAATTTGCCCTCGTTTTACTCATTCTTGCGTCAACATCTTATTTTATTAAATACCGAAAAACCATCCCGCTGTTCGCTCTCTTTATTACCGTACCTTCTGGTTACACACCGCCGGTTCAGCCTCCGTTACGAATAAAACTGCTCTCTACGGATATTTCACAGAATCTCAAGTGGCAAGAATCGATGATGAATGATATTATTAGTGAGAATATACGCCAAATTGATCTCGCTATTACTCAAGGGTACGATCTAGTGGTCTTACCCGAATCGGCATTTGTTCTTTACATGAACCAGCACCCATCGCTAGAGGGACTGTTACAGCAACGCTCACAATCGATTGCTATTCTTACAGGGACATTGTACGAAGAGAACTCACTGCATTACAATGTTTCCTATCTTTTTAACAAAGGGGAAATTACCGTTGCTAAAAAAACAATCCTCGTCCCCTTTGGAGAGTACATACCCCTGCCTTCTTTTTTACGCGAATGGGTCAATCGTTATGTTTTTGCGGGAGGTTCAGATTTTGTAACGGCCGACAAACCGACCGATTTTGTGATTAAGGGAGTGAAGTTTCGCAATGCCATTTGTTATGAGGCAACCCGCGAGGAGCTCTATACAAGCGATGCCAAATATTTGATCGCGATCAGTAACAACGGATGGTTTAAACCTTCCATCGAACCAACGCTTCAAAATCTTCTAATACGCTTTTATGCTCGTAAAAATGGGTCAATGGTGTTTCATTCCGCCAATGGCGGAGGAAGCGGAGTGGTATATTAGTGGCGAACCGTTAGGTTTTTTGCATTGATCGCAGCGATCACTTGCTCGATGTGTTTCATCTTCTCTTCTTCATCGTCCATGTTATGGATTGCATCAAGATTAAAAGTTTGCAGTTTTCCATCAAGGTAACCCGTATCCAGTTTACCATCAATGAAATCTTGGTCACGAACGATCTGGCGGTGCAATGCGATGTTCGTCGGAACGCCTTCGATGATAAACTCATCCAAAGCACGACGTGCTTTACGAACACACTCATCCCATGTTTGAGCCGATACGATCAATTTACCGATCATAGAATCATAGTTTGATGGGATAAGGTAGTTTGTATACGCCATACTGTCCATACGTACACCTGGACCACCCGGGGCAAGATAACGGGTAATAAGGCCCGGTGATGGAACAAAGCCCAATTTAGGATTTTCTGCATTGATACGGAACTCGATAGCATACCCGCGAAGGTGAATTTCTTCTTGCATGTATTTGAGCTTGTCACCCTCAGCGATTCTAATCATACGCTGAATTAAATCGATACCTGAGATAAGTTCCGTAACCGGATGCTCGACCTGAACACGCGTGTTCATTTCGATAAAGTAAAAATTATCATCTTGGTCAACCAGGTATTCAATCGTCCCAACACTCTCATAACCCAAACGATACATCGCTTTTTTAGAGACACGATAAAGCTCACGACGCACTTCTTGATTCAACAATGGTGATGGAGCGATCTCGATCACTTTTTGGTGACGACGTTGGATTGAACAGTCACGATCACCTAAGTGAACGATATTTCCGTATTTATCCGCAACGATTTGAATCTCGATGTGACGAGGATTTTTGAGATATTTTTCAATAAATACTTCTCCACGGTTGAAAAAACGGATCGCTTCGTTCGTTGCTGATTCGTACATCTCTTTGAAATCAGATGCTTTTTCAACGATACGCATACCACGTCCGCCTCCACCGAATGCTGCTTTGATGATAATTGGGAATCCGATATCACTCGCAATCTTCTCAGCATCCTCAATGTTGTCAATCGGCTCATCCGTACCCGGAAGCATCGGTACGCCTACTTCACGCATCGCCACTTTAGAGGCCATTTTGTCTCCAAAGAGGGCAATGTGCTCAGGTTTTGGACCAATAAAAATGATACCGTTGTCTGCACACGCCTGTGCAAATTCTGCACTCTCAGAGAGGAACCCGTATCCTGGATGGATCGCATCACAATCCGCTTTTTTCGCCAAGTTAATAATACGCTCATAATCCAAATAAGCGGCAATCGGATCACCCATAATCGGATAGCATTCATCCGCTTTTCGTACCCAAACGCCATTAACGTCTGCTTCTGAAAAAACCACAACACTTTTGATCTCAAGCTCTTTACACGCTCGAATAATACGCAATGCAATCTCACCGCGGTTTGCAATCAAAACTTTATTAATCTTTTTGCATTCCATCAGGTACCTCTAAATTATAGAATTTTGAAGCGAATTATACCGACTTAATATTTAAAACGAATTAGTCCTTATACTTGAACAAGGCACTCATATTTCTTTGGATTTTTTCAATTACATACTATAATATGCCAAAAATGGATTTCTTATGAAAATTGCGGCAAACATTACTGAGCTTATTGGCAATACGCCCCTTGTTAAACTTAATGCTCTGTCATCCGCTTGCGGTGCCACTATATTGGGAAAATGCGAATTCATGAATCCCACCAGTTCGGTTAAAGATCGAATAGGTATCAGCATGATCAAGTCGGCGATGGCACAGGGAAAAATCAATCATGATACGTTGATTATTGAACCTACCAGTGGAAATACGGGTATCGCGCTCGCTTCTATTTGCGCTGCCCTTGGTCTAAAACTCACCCTCACTATGCCCGAATCCATGAGCATTGAACGACGTAATCTTTTGTCAGCATTAGGGGCAAGTCTCGTTTTGACTCCTGCAGCGCAAGGGATGAAGGGGGCAATCGATGAAGCCAATAATCTCGTCTCTACTACCCCTAATGCTATTGTACTGCAGCAGTTTTCCAATCCTGCCAATCCACAAATTCATCGTGAAACAACCGCAATAGAAATATTGCGCGATACCGATAACCATGTTGATATCTTTGTTGCGGCAGTAGGAACAGGCGGCACCATTACGGGAACAGGTGAAATATTAAGAGCATCTCTCCCAAATATCCAAATTATTGCCGTAGAGCCCAAAGACTCTGCCGTTCTCTCAGGAGAAAAAGCTGGCCCTCATAAAATTCAAGGGATCGGAGCTGGCTTTATTCCCGATGTTCTCAATGTATCCTTATACAATGAAATCATTACCGTCAGCAATGAAGATGCCATCGCAACGGCCAAAAAACTTGCTAAAACTGAGGGGATCTTAGTAGGAATATCTGCAGGTGCAAATGTATATGCAGCCTCACAAATCGCAATGCGCCCTGAAAATCAGGGTAAAACCATTGTCACTATTTTATGCGATACGGCGGAACGCTATTTGAGTACCGCGTTGTTTGAAGCCTGATCTTCTCTTCGAAACCATCCGATGCGAGGATGGGGTTGTTTCCCATTTATCCTACCATCAAAAGCGGCTTAACGCTTCTTTGCTATGCTTAGGCTCTAACACATTCTTCGATCTTCAAGAACTCATTTCCCCTCCTCAAAGTGGAATTTACCGATGCCGATTTCTCTACGACGCTGCGAACTGTGATATAGAATTCCATCCCTATACGCCTCGAACTATCTCCTCGCTGCGTCTGGTGGTTGATGATTTCATACACTACCCGCTCAAATACATTCATCGCGATAGCCTAAACCTTCTCTTTGAGAAAAGGCAGGCGTGCGATGATGTTCTCATTGTCAAAGATGGGATCTTACGGGACACCACCATTGCCAACGTCGCTTTGTTCATTGATGGGCAATGGTTAACGCCGCAAACACCGTTACTTCACGGCACTACAAGGGCCAGAATGCTTGATGAAGGGGTTCTTTTACCTGCCGTTTTAACCCCCGATGATATACCCAAGGCTCAAAAAATTGCCATCATGAATGCTATGGTAGGATTTGTGGAGATCGAAAATGGTATAATTACCTAAAATACACTAAACAGGTTCATAAACATGCTCTTCGATATTATTAAAAATCCGTCTTTTGCCCGACTCATGGAAACACATCTTCGTGACATGTTGATCTATCTCTTCGAATGTGACCAAAATTTTGGAATTTTATGCAAAATAGAACATTTAACGTTTGATCCGCCTCTGCCTGATACGATCAGCAATGAATTTCGGGCAATGACTCTCTTTTTTTTAGCAGGGTATACATTTGAAAGCGCACGTCTTGAAAACAATATGCTCTATTTTGAAGCGGGATTTGGTCAAGAAAACATTGGAAGCTTGGTCAGCGTTCCCTTGCTGAGTATTGTGCAAATTATTATCGATGATACACCTGCATTTGTCAATCTCGCACTGCCGCCAGAACAATCAATCAGCGTTAACATTGAAAAGAATGAAGGGGTTAAAAACTCTATGAGCTCTTTTCTTTCCAATCCCGAAAATCAGAAATTTCTCAAAGAGCCTTCAAAAAAATAAAAGGCTGATTAGAGTTTCAGCCCATGCAAGAAGGTCACTACGTTATCAATAAAGGCATCGTGCTTACGCTCTTTACTGTAGGCAATGTAAAATTTACGCTTAATTTTATAGTTTTTAATACGTCCTTCAAAAAGACGCCCTTCAGCAACTTCATCACTAATAACATGCTGAGAAACAACCGATACAACAGGACGCTCTGCATTTTTAGGTGAATGCATAATGGTCTCTTTGATCGTCGTCGTGCTCGCGACTACGCCGATAACACTAAAGCTTGAACACTCCACACCGATCTCTTCAAAAACTTCAGAGGTCAATTTTCGTGTATGAGAAGCTTCATCACGGCAAATCCAGTCAAATTTATACAAATCTTCTTTTCGAAGCTGTTTTGGAATCGGTTGATTCGAGAAAATAACCAATTCATCTTCTTCCCACTCCCGATAAATGATTCCATCTTTAAATACAGGGGATTCGATCAGCGCAATATCAATTTTTTTATCAATCAATTGATCAATAATCTCTTCGGAAAGGGCAACACGCACATGCACTTCGTTATTGATTTTATCTTTTAACTGAGCAAGATATTTCGGAAGAACATAGTTCCCAATCGCGTAAGAAGCACCTACGACAAATGTAAACTCTTTATTAATAATTTTTAAAAGATCTTTTTCGCTTGTAAGAATCGCTTTTTCCAATTTAACCGCAATTCGATAAAGATCTTCACCCTCTTTTGTCAATTTAATCCCATTTTTCTTACGCTCAACAATGCGGGTATCAAGATATTCCTCTAAAAATTTAATCTGCTGTGTTACTGCGGGCTGCGATATTCCCAATTTGGCAGATGCTTTAGAAAAACTTTTTTCTTTGATAACCGTCAAAAAAGTGAGGAGTTTCGCAAAGTCTTTTAACATAATGATTCCTATAAGTAAAATATATAGACGTATTATAACCCATTATTATGTTGATTACAAGGGATTGACACTTTTAAACAGCTTTGTGAAAGATTGGGCTATAATAAAGTAATTCATGCATGAAGGCGCACTATTATTATGGATAAAATTTTCGATAGTCTTAACGATGCACAGCGTCAAGCAGTTGAACAAACAGAGGGTCCTTTGCTGATCCTAGCAGGTGCGGGCAGCGGTAAAACAAAAACCATTACTTCCAGACTTGCCTATTTACTCGATACCGTCGGTATCCCCTCCAGCCAAACATTGACCCTAACTTTTACCAATAAAGCGGCTAAAGAGATGCGCGAGCGGGCAATGGGACTTATAACACAGAACTCTTTTCCCCCTTTGCTTTGTACCTTTCATAAATTTGGACTTTTGTTCTTAAAATTTCATATCCACTTACTGGGAAGAAGCAATAATTTTGTCGTTATCGATACCGATGATAAAAAAAAGATCCTCAAAAAAATCAATGCGGAACTTCCGACTGCGTTGATTGCCAGTGAAATTTCTCGCTATAAAAACTCGATGATCGACCCTAGCGAAGCTTATTCCCAAGCAGAGCTCACCAACTACAAAAATATCGCTAAGATTTATGAAGAGTATGAAGTTTATTTACTCAAGAACAATCTGGTCGATTTTGATGATCTTCTGTGCCTCACCTTCAAGCTTTTAGATGAAAATCCAGATTTATGCATTCAAACCAGTCAAAAATACCGATACATAATGATCGATGAATATCAAGATACCAACGAATTACAGTTACGGTTGTTACAGAAACTCTGTACTTCCCACAATAACCTCTGTGTTGTCGGCGATGACGATCAAAGTATCTACGGCTGGCGCGGTGCGCATGTTCGCAATATTTTAGAATTTGACCAAGATTTCGCAGATGCCACCGTCATAAAACTTGAATACAATTACCGCTCTACTCAACCTATTTTGACCGTAGCCAATGCCCTTATCGAACATAACCGCTCACGGCTTGGAAAAACACTCATCGCCACAAAAACAGGAGGCAATGAGGTTACTACCCTTACTTCTCATGATGAGAGTGAAGAAGCCAAAAAAATCGCTAAAGCCATCCGTACTTTGCTAGACAAAGGGGTTCGCGCCAGCGATATTGCGGTTTTGTACCGTATCAATGCATTGAGCCGATCGCTGGAAGAGGGCCTTAACCGCGGTGGTATTGCGTACCGTCTGGTTGGAGGATTGCGTTTCTATGATCGTGCAGAAATCAAAGATCTAATCAGCTATCTGCGTGTCATTACCAACGTTCACGACAACTTTTCCCTAAAAAGAATCATCAATAAACCAAAGCGCGGGCTAGGCAAAGCCAGCATTGAAAAACTGGAGCTCTCTGCCATGGAAGCGGAAAAATCAATGTTTGAGTTTATCGCGACCGCCAGTGACAGTGAGCTGGAGGCCTTGGCACGTAAAAAAAGCACTCAGGAACTGCGTAAATTCATCATTGAGATTAACGAACTTCGTACCATTGCCGCAGAAGCCATGTATAAATTCATCGATGCTCTTGAAGAGCGTTTTAAAATCAAAGAAACCCTTCACGGTTTGCCCGATGAGAGCGATAAAATATCCAATGTCGATGAGTTTTACGGACTCTTTCGTGATTACGTCAAACAAAATCCTGATGCCGAACTTGCCGAATTTTTAAACGACATAACCCTACAAAGCGATCAGGATCAAATTGAGGGCGAGAGCATTTATATCATGAGTATTCATGCGTCCAAAGGGTTGGAATTTGAACACCTTTTTGTCATCGGGATGGAAGAAGGATTCTTGCCGCTTGTGGGAGACGGAAGCGATCTCGAAGAGGAGCGGCGGCTAGGTTACGTTGCCTTTACCCGTGCGAAGTCTAATCTCACAGTATCCAGCGTTAATAGCCGCTTCTACAAGGGTCGACGTACCGACTTGCAAAAAAGCAGATTTATTAATGAAGCGGGATTATGCGAGGGGTCATTGATTTTAGAAAAAAATACCTCTTTCAAAAAAGGGGATTTAATCCGTCACAAGATATTTGGTGCAGGACGTGTCGAGGGGGTGAGTAAATCGGGACGCGAGTTCAAATTACTCATTAACTTCGGCGGCAATAAACGTGATATTCTTGCCTCTTTTGTTGAGAAGCTTTAATCCATGTCATCAAAACTGTTCGTAGCCTACAAACCCGCCGGTATTAGTTCCAATCAGTTGCTTGGACGTATTAAACGCCGTTTCGGCGAAAAAAAAGCAGGCTATTCAGGGACGCTTGACCCTTTTGCCAAAGGGGTTTTGATTGTTGCCTTTGGCAATCACGGGCGACTGTTCCGCTTTTTAAACAAAGCACCCAAGCGCTACCGTGCAACGCTTTGGCTAGGTGCCTGTTCCCCTACTTTGGACATTGAACAAATCGAACAAATCGATACTTTGCCTCCTTTTCCGGAAGAAACGCTTAAACAAGTCATTGAATCCCTCAAAGGTGAACTGACCTATCTTCCGCCTAAATACAGCGCTAAACGGCTCAATGGCAAACGTGCCTACGAGTTTGCCCGTGCAGGGATTGAGGTAGAACTTAAAAGCGTGACCTCCACCGTCTATGATATTCGTCTCCTGCACTACTGTCATCCCTTTGTCACCTTTGAAGCGACCGTCTCGGAGGGGAGCTATATTCGCTCATTAGGGGAACTAATCGCCGATAAGCTTGGCTGTAACGGTGCATTAAGTGCTTTAGAGCGCCTTAATGAAGGTCAATTTGTTTATGATAATGAGGCCCCTATTGATATCAAAACGGCGTTAGGAATCCCTAAAAATTGCTATAATAGCACCAATGAATCTATCCTGTTAGGCCAACCGCTCTTGCGTGAACATTTTGATGTTCAGGAGAATGGTACTTACTGGATCGATAACGGTGAAACCATCACCATCATTGAACTAACCGATGATGGGGTTCACTATTTGCTCAATAAGGTGGATGCATGCTAATACTTTCACGAAAACTCGATGAATCTATCCTCATTGGAGATTCCATCGTCTTGAAAGTCATCTCTATTGATAAAGGGAGTGTGAAACTGGGCATCGAAGCCCCTTCCCATATCCGTGTACTTCGCAGCGAATTGATTAATGCAGTCAAAGACTCCAACCAAGCCGCATCTACACCCCAAGATGAATCCCTTCTACGTCAACTCGCACAGAAATTCAAATTATGATTCCCTATCGCGCCTACGCCAAAGTCAATATTTTTCTAAAAATAACGGGGAAAAGAGAAAACTATCATACAATTAGCTCCCGCTTTGTCCGTGTAACCTCGCTGTACGATACCCTTTGGTTTGAGGCCAAATCGACCCCTGACTTTGAGATCAGAGGGGAGTTTGATTGTGAAGTACGCTCAAATACCATTTACAAAGCCTATAAGTATCTCCTTGCCGCAACGCGCTCTGATAAACTCTCAAATTGGATGGAAACCCATGCCATATGTGTCGAGAAAAAAATTCCCTCTTTTGCAGGACTGGGTGGAGGAAGCTCGGACGCCGCGACTTATTTGCACATGTGCAATGACACACTCGATCTTGGGCTAAGCATTCAGGCCCTTGCTGATATCGGTGCAAACGTCGGTGCGGATGTTCCCTTCTTTGTCTACGGCTATGAGAGTGCCAATGTCAGCGGTATCGGTGAAATCGTAGAAAAATTCAACGAACCATTGCCAATGTTCGAGATCCTAACTCCGCAGATACAAATCAGCACTCCCAATGTCTACAACTACTACCGAGATCATCTGTATGCACCTATTTCACCAAAAGAAGCTTCACGACTCGAAGCAACCCCCTCACGTGATATTCTAGCTTCCATGAACCCCAAAGAAGCCAACGATCTGTACCCTTCAGCATTAGGGTGTTATCCCGAACTTCCCGAAAAAGAGGGCTGGTTTTTTTCCGGCAGCGGAAGCAGTTTTTTTAGACTAAAGGAAAACGACAATGGGTGAAAATATCGCCACGAATAAAAAAGCTTTTTTTGATTTTCACATCGAAGAAAAGTTTGAAGCGGGTATTGTTCTGCACGGAAGCGAAGTCAAAGCATTGCGTGCAGGACGTGTAAACCTCAAAGACGGGTTTATCAAAATTGTGCGCGGTGAAGCGATACTGTTCAATGTCCATATTGGGATTTTAAATACCACCCATCACTATTATGGCCACGAAGAGCGCGGAAGTCGTAAGCTTTTACTGCACAAAAAACAAATTGACAAGATGTTTAAAGCCGTTGAGAAAGAAGGCTTTACCCTCGTCCCTCTAAGCATCTATTTTAACGATCGCAATCTCGCAAAAATGCAAGTAGCCATCGCAAAAGGGAAAAAGCTTTACGATAAACGGGAAGATTTAAAAGAGAAAAGTCTCAAACGGGATATGGAACGCGCACTCAAAGGAGACTAATTATGATCACTTTACATGATCTTCATCAAGAGGATCTCCAAAATCCTCTCCACCCCTCTACATTTGAAGAATATCAAGATTATCGGATATTTGTCCTTCGCTTACCCGAACAAATGGGTCACAAATCAAGATTTCACTCTTACGGCTTCATTATCAACGATCAAAAAGTCTACTACTACGATAAGAGTCAAAGTAATTTAATACAACTTCCCGATGGCATGGATGGCTTATACCGCTTACTGGATAATAAAATAGACGTTCTGATGCATGATATCGAAGCCATTCAAGAAAAAATAGTTTCCTTAGAGGAAACCCTATACCGCCAATTCAGTTCACGCTTTATGGATCACTGGCATGCCTATAAAAAAGAACTCTCACGCTCAGAACGTGTTATTATCAAATCCGTCGATGTGTTAGCCCTCTTCATTACGAAATCGACATCCGATAAAAGCTTCCCGCTTAATGAGTTTAATGATCTCTATGAACACTTAGAGCGCACCCTAAGGTCCAATGTTGCAGCAAACGATCAACTTACTAACTTGTATAATTATTATACGCTGCGCTCCAATGATCGAATGAATCGCAGTATCTATATACTCACCATTATCTCAGTTATTTTCTTGCCGCTTAATCTTGTTGTAGGATTTTTTGGGATGAATACGGGCGGGCTTCCGTTCCAAAAGAGTGAACTTGGGACAACATACGCATTTGTAACCATGATTTTATTTGCAGTCGGATTGGTAGCGGCGGTATTTTTGAAAATAAAAAAAGAGTGAATAAAAAGGAAGAAGATGCCGCCCAAATGAGCAGCATAGGAAATTATTTAGCGCGACGAATTTCTTTGATACGTGCTTTTTTACCGGCAAGATCACGAAGGTAGAACAATTTAGCACGACGAACGCGACCACGACGAAGTACTTCGATTTTCTCTAAGCTATCACTGTAGATTGGGAATACACGCTCGATACCGATAGCATTTGCTCCGATTTTACGAACTGTGATCGTACGGCCTGTGCCTTCTCCACGAATAGAGATACAAACACCCTCGTAAACTTGAGTACGTGATTTCTCACCCTCTGAAATGATTACTGAAAGACGAACAGTATCACCTGCACGAAACAGGGGAATGTTCTTGCCTTCCATTTGTGCTTGCTCAAAGCTAGCGATGTATTTATTTTTCATAAGACGTCCTTATTTTATGCTTTAGTAGCTGTTCAGGTCTGAAATATTTTGTTTTGCATTCAGACAGAGCTAATTTTAGTGCTTGAATTCTACTGTGATTTCCCTTTAAGTATTCTGATGGAACACCCAAATTGTTATATATTGGCGGCTTTCCAAAAGAAGGTGCTTCTAAAAGTGGCGTTTCAAAACTTTCGTATTCCAACGATTCACTGTTTCCAAGGACACCTTCAATGTTTCGAACGATGGCATCGGTCATAACCAACGATGGAAGTTCTCCGCCGGTAAGGACATAATCTCCGATACTGAAAACTTCATGAGCAAAGGTTTCAATCACCCTCTCATCAATCCCCTCATAACGTCCGCTTACAAAGACGACATGCGATTTATGTGCTAAACGTTTGGCATCATTTTGCGTAAATTGCTTGCCCACTGGTGCAGCAAAAATGATATAAGCATCCTCATCCAACGTCGATAACGTATCAAACAAAGGCTGAGGAGTCATCACCATGCCTGCACCGCCACCGACTGCCGTATCATCGACTTTGGCATGTTTTGAGGCGCTGTAATCTCTTGGATTTAAAAAAGAGATTTGAAACTTATTGGATTCAATCGCCCTCTTTAGAATCGAGTCTTGGAAATACCCATCTATCAGATTGGAAAAAAGAGTCACGTACGTAAAATGCATCACGACGCCTCTAATAAATCCAAGCCGCCTTCAACCATGATTCTTTTCATCTCTAAATCCGCTTTGAGGACAAAACGATCGATATAAGGGATTAAAAAACTTTCCGGCAGCCCTTTTGCAACCAATGCACCGTCGGTTTTAACTGACAAATAATCTTGCGGTCCGATACGCTCAATCTCGTCCAATACACCCAATAACACATCACCCTCAAAAATGGACAAGCCAATCAGGTCAAACCAAAAATATTCACCCTCTTTGAGCTTGCATCTCTTACGAGTTTCCTCATAGGTGGTATAAAGTTTGGCATTTGTTAGAAGTTTGGCCGTTTCCGGAGTATCGTACCCGATGATATGAACCAGTTCACGCTCAGGGTTGTAACTGGCAAGGGTAATGACCGTACCGTTTTCCAAAGTAAACGTTGCATTTTTAGCAAATTGTTCCGGAAAATCGGTAAAGAGGTTGAGCTTCATGTCGCCTTTCAAGGCTACCGTGCGGCCAAGCGTGGCAACATGAATAAGATTGGAATCGGGAGAGTTACGAAATCGGTTCGACATTGATACGGTAACTCTTACCATCTTTGGCTTTACAGCCTGAAATAACGGTTTTAATCGCACCAATCATCTTGCCCTCTTTGCCTATAAGCTTGCCCACATCCGCTTGATTAGCGTGCAATACAATCTCAGTCACTTCATCACCCTCATACGTATCTACCCTGATCTCTTCAGGATAAGACGCGATTAATCGCGCGAATCCGGCGACGAAGTCGGCTACCATGATTACTTACCTGTAATTTTTTTAACGCGATCAGACAATTGAGCACCAACACTCATCCAATACGCAAGACGCTCTTCATCAACTTTAACCGTTGAAGGTTCTGTCATTGGGTTATAGTAACCGATCAATTCAATCCAACCACCATCACGGCGCTTACGGCTGTCTGTTACTGCGATACGGTAGAAAGGTTGTTTTTTACGTCCCATACGGGTTAAGCGAATGACTGTTGCCATGTTATATCCTTGTTGTAATTATTTTTTAACGCACAGTACCTTAGAAGAGTGTTTTGCCCACAAAAGCAAAAAAAAACCTCTAAACTGCTGAAGCGCTAAGTCGGAGATTTGAAAAAATCCCCTGCTTAACGCTCTTTTTATCGCGGAATGCGTGCCCCTTGCATCTGACCCATCATGTTCTGAAGGTCCTGCATCCCTTTTTTACCCGAAAAACGTTTTGCCATTTTCGACGCATTCTTGAATTGCTTCAAAATTCGGTTGACATCGACGATGGTCAATCCGCATCCCTTCGCAATACGTGCTTTACGAGCATTGTTCAAAAGTTCCGGATCTTCGCGCTCTTTCATCGTCATGGAAGAGACAAGTGCTTTGATCTTTTTCAATTCGCCTGAGTTTTCCATGTCGAAATCTTTGAGTGCAGATGCCATACCGCTCATCCCCGGGATCATTCCCATAATCGATTTCATGCTCCCCATTTTTTTGAGGCTTTCCATCTGCTCTAAAAAGTCGTTAAAGTTGAACTCGCCTTTTTTTATTTTGCGGTTAAGCTCTTTTGCTTTTTTCTCATCAATGATCGACGAAGTACGTTCAGCAAGACCTTCGATATCACCCAATCCCATCAAACGGTTGACGATACGATCCGGCAAGAAGATCTCAAGATCTTCCATCTTTTCACCGGCACCGATAAAGCGCAATGGCACTTGGATCTGAGAAGCAATCCCTAACGCAACACCGCCCTTGGAATCCCCATCGTATTTGGTAAGGATAACTCCGTCAATGCCGATTTTTTCATTAAAGCTCTCGGCGGTACGAACGGCATCTTGCCCGCTCATCGAATCCGCTACGTAAAAAATTTCATGCGGTTTAGCCGCCGCTTTGACTTGGGCAAGTTCTCCCATAAGCGCATCATCAATGGCCAAGCGTCCTGCGGTATCGATCAATACCACGTCTACCAATGCTTTTTTAGCGTGCTCGAGTGCAGCTTTGACCACATCAACCGGGTTTTTACTCGTTTCATCCGCGTACAGCTCTACTTCAATAGAAGCACACACTTGTCGTAGCTGTTCGACTGCGGCAAGACGCTGAAGGTCGGCGGCAACTACCAATACACGTTTTTTCTGACGTACTTTTAAAAAGTTTGCCAATTTTCCTGTTGTGGTTGTTTTCCCCGAACCTTGCAATCCGGTCATCAAAATAACCGTCGGAGAGACAGGAGCATAGACGAAGCCCGTATTGCCTTTGACATTCAAAAGTTCATACAATGAGCTGCGCAGGGCGTCTAGGAACTGATCTTTACCGATAGCCGCCATCTTGGTCTTGATTTCAACCGAATCAATCAAGTCTTTGACGACTTTGTGGTGTACATCCGCTTTTAAAAGTGCTTTTTTAAGCTCACCCAACGCTTTGGTGAGTGCTTTTTCATCGTCATGGAAACGAATTTTGCGTATTGCTGATGTAAATGATTCTGTCAGTGTTTCAAACACATATGCTCCTAAATCGCGCCGTTACAGGGTCTAAAAAGTTTCGCATTATACCTAAGTGTTACTTTGTCGTCAATTAATTGCCAAAGTGGTCAAATACCTTCGGCTCTTGCGCCTCAAAAGTTCGCCCCATCAAGATCACTTTACGCGCATGAAGCATCACACGTTTTGACGGACGTCCGCCATAACTCTCATCACCGACAACGGGGAACTGTGCGTATTTAAGGTGAGCACGGATCTGGTGGGTACGTCCATGATGAATAATAAGCTGTACTTTGGTTTTTTTACCCGATACGATGAGCGGGGTTACTTCGGTAATCGCAGGCTTCCCTTTTTTGGAAACTTTCGTATAGGCTTTATTCCCTACTTTTTCAGTGATAAGCGGTTGATCGATAATAAACGGTTCACTCACGATCCCATCTACCCATGCCACGTATTCTTTGTACACTTCGTCTTTTTTAAAGGCTTGAATCGCTTTGAGGCGGAATTCTTCGTTTTTAACCAGCATTAATACACCGCTGGTTTCACGGTCAAGACGGTGCAGTAGTTGTGCCCCTTTAAACTGACGCTCAATCTCATCTGAGTTGATGAATGCGGGCTTGTCTACAACAATCAAATCATCATTTTCAAAGATTGGCCGTACCTTTTCCACTTTTTGAACAATAAAAGAGGTTTTCGGGCTAATCTCGCCGCGTGCAATCATCACTTTTGAGTTTCCTACATAGACCAAACCACGATCAATCAGTGACTTTGCTTCGGAATTAGAAATTCCCTCTTGTGCTGATAATAATTTGTATGCTTTTTCTTTCATGCTTGTATCTCCGTTTTTAAATAATCAACAATACGCTCAATATCGATCGTTTCGTCAACCTTAGATGGAGGGAGTGCCTCAGCACTTAAAAGTGCCTTTGCAATATCCTCCGGTGCAACAAATTGCACATGATGGACATATTTAAACAGTTCACGCTGTAAAAATATATGTTCACCCGTAATAATTTTGCATCCAAAATGGGCAGGTTCTAGGGGATTATGCCCTCCGATAGGCGCATATGCCCCTCCAAGAATCGCTATATCGCTGATCGCGTAGAGATTATTCAACTCGCCCATTGCATCGATGAGGATAATATCACTCCCCAACGATTGCGAATCGCTCCAACGTTCAAGGCTCATAGCCGGTGCCGTTTTTTGGATCACTCCATACACTTTTTTAAACCGTTCAGGATGGCGGGGAACGACCAACAGTTTTGCATGAGGGTTGGACTCTTTATAGGCTAAAAAGCCTCTAACAATAGCTTCTTCCTCTCCCTCATGTGTGCTTGCAGCCACAATCAAGGTACCATTTGGCTTCACATAGCTCTTTGTAGCCACGATCTTTTGTGCCAGTTTAATGTTACCCAGCACCTCAATATTGATGGCTCCCAAAGCAATGAAACGGACCATGTCCTCATTGCTTTGGCAAAAAATGCGATCGCACTGCGCCAACAATCGTTTGTAAAACCATCGCATCTTGTAGTATTTCGGGAAACTGCGCTCACTGATACGTGCATTCAAAGCAATGACATGTCCCCCTCTGGCATGCGCAATACGAAACAGCAAATACCAAAATTCTGCTTCGAGTACCACAACGATCTTCGGCGTTCGTATCCACATCCATAACCACAACTCATAAGGAAGATAGCGTACCTGTGCCCGATAGTTTGATGCCGCTTTAAACCCTGTATGGGTGATAGCGGTAATCGCTATTTTTGCATCATCCAACAGCTCAACCAAAGGAGCAATCGCTTTTGCTTCACCCAATGAGCAAACATGAAACCAAATATCATGAGGGGCAAATGGAGCATTCTTCCATAAAAAAAATCGAGCGGGAACCGAATGACGATATTTTTTTTTAAACGAGAGTAGAAGCAGAAAGGGGAAAGCCGCAATAAAAAGTACTGCGGCTAAAAAAGTATAAAAAAGGTCAAATACCTTCACGAAAGGCTTTAAGCCCCAATCTCTTCAGATGCAGGTTCAAGATACAAAAGACGTCCGCAATGTGGACACGTTGTAATCTCTTCACCTTTAATGACTTCAGCGTAAACTTTATCACTAAGCGCCATGTAGCATCCCATACACGCTTGATTGCGGACAGGAACTGCCGTAGAGTTTTTCGCCCAACGACGAATTTTTTGGTAAAAAGAGAGACCTTTTTGGTTCATAGCGGCAACCAAAACTTCTTTTTTTGCAAAGATAACTTTACGGTCTGCATCAATTTTTGCCAATTTAACATCAACGTCTGCTTTAACACCTGAAAGTTTCCCTTCGATTTCGCTCTCTTTTGCAGAAAGTTCGTCGATTTTTGCTTGCTTATGCGCAATCAATTTTTCCAAACGATCAATCTCTTCATTGGCGAAATTGACTTGTTCTTTGGCAATTTCCTCTTCAAGCTGAAGCGATTTCATCTCACGTTCTGTTTTTATCTCTGCACTTTTTTTGCTGTTTTCTTCCAATTTAGCGGAAAGTTCTGCAAGGTGAAGCTCATTTTTTTGCTTCTTGATTTGCTCGTCTTTTATCTCTTGAGCAAGCGCAGCAATGTCATTTACGACAGAATTTTTCATGGCTAAAAGTGCATCGTACTGGAGGTTTGCCTCTTCGATTTGCGGTTCGAACGCATCGATCTCTTTGTCTATCAACGAAAGGTCGATAAGCTGTTCTAAATGTTTGTTCATAAGTTTCCTTTTCGGAGGTCCCTTTTACTCAATGGTAGGTAAAAGGGTTTTTCGATGGTGAAATTATAACACTCAATCCTAATTTTTCCAAGTGTGTTGCCAAAACTTCCCCAAAATAACGTTCACTCTCATAATGTCCGATGTCCATCATTGACAACCCAAGCGCTTTGGCTTCCATTGCATCGTGGTATTTTATGTCTCCCGTCAAAAAACAATCGGCTTCAATGTTACGCATAAGTGACGCTCCCGAACCTGTCACCAATGCACACGAACGAATATGGTCATGACACTGTACTGCACGGATAATACTAAGACCCAATGCCATTTTTATTTTTTGGGCAAATACGTCAAAAGGTTCATCGACTCCCAAATACGCCACAAATCCCTCTTTCGCAATGATCTCATAGCCTAAAACATTGCTTGCCACGTATTCATTGAGATGGGTTTGGTCAAAATTGGTATGCATGGCAATGTTTGTAATGTTTTTACGTATCATGGGTGCTATGAGTTTTGCCGGATACTGGTTAAATTTAAGCTGCTTAAGACCGCCAAAAATAATGGGATGATGCGTGATCAGCAACGCATTGTCCGGTATCGATTCAATCAATGCTTCATCGATATCGATGGAGAGGATAACCGTGGTGATCTCTTGCGTAAAATCACCGACCAATAACCCCGAATTATCCCAACTCTCCTGAAGTATAAAAGGTGAAAGTGCGTCTAAAAAAGTATAAATTTCTCGTACTGTCATTTTTCGTAACTCCTTTTATGCCGCTTCAGCCGGACATGTATCGATTGTGACCCTGAGAGAGGATCGGAATATTTGAATTCAAACTCGCCCAAACCTTCGATCAAATCGACCAATTTTTTATACCCATAACTGCGGGGATCAAACTCAGGGAGTTTATTAATCAAGTTTTGGCCTATTGCCCCCATATATGACCACCCTGCTTCATTCGTCGTATCTTCAACCGCATTGCGTACCAATGCTAAAAGCGCTTTTTCATCGTGTTTGATTTTAGCCGTCGGGGTTACAGCGGTATGTGTTCGGCGCAAGTTTTCGGTGTAAATAAATTTATCGCACGCACCGATAAACGATTTGGGTGTTTTTTGTTCTCCAAATCCGTATACTTTTACCCCAGATTCGCGAATACGACTCGCCAATCGGGTGAAATCGCTGTCACTGGAGACAATGCAAAAACCGTCAAAATTTTTCGTATACAACAAATCCATCGCATCAATAATCATGGCGCTGTCGGTCGCATTTTTCCCTGTTGTGTAGGCGAACTGCTGCATAGGATGCAAACCGTGCTGAAGCAGTTCATGCTTCCAACCTTTGAGTTTCGTATCGGTCCAGTCACCGTAAATACGCTTGACACTTCCAATTCCATGGGATGCGATTTCATCGAGCAACCCTGCAATAATGGAAGGTTGAGAATTATCGGCATCAATGAGTACCGCCAATCGTGCTTGATTTTGGTTCACTTAGCTCTCCTTAGCGTCTCTAACGCTTCATGCGCTTGGGTCATTTCATTGTCAAGCTCAATGGCTTTTAAATACATTGCTTGGGCTTTTTCATTTTCTCCCAAATCTGCCAAAAGATTCCCATAGTTATAATAGGTCACTGCGTAAGCATTATCAATGGCTAAAGCCTTTTCATAATGCTCTTTTGCCAATACCAAAGAACCCTTCGTACGATACAAAGAGGCAATCGCGTTGTGCGTCAGATCATCGTTTTCATTCATACTTAACGAACGGTTGTAAAGATCAATAGCCAACTGAATATCGCTGCGTTTAGCATGAACAAATGCCAATTTGTTTAAAATCTCTATATTTTCCGGCTGGATGAGATAGGCTTGTCCTAATTTTTCCTGCGCCGTTTTTAAATCTCCGCTTTGATACGCGTCATCCGCTTCGCGAACAAGACTTTGAATATCAATAGATGGTGTCTTTTTTTCGCTTTGCACCAATGATGTATCTTCCAAAGATTGAACATGACGAAAAATTTGATACGCGAAATACAGTGTTGCGGCAAACATAATAATGGCAAATACACTCATAAAACTCCCTTTTGTTATCAAAGTATAATATAATCACACAAACATAACAATAATGGTGCGACAAATGCTCAATAATCTGAAAGATCCAGCTCTTTATATCAACCGTGAACTCTCATGGCTCCAATTTAATTCTCGCGTGCTCAACCAAGCACAAGAAGAATCGCTTCCTCTGTTTGAGCGCCTAAAATTTTTAGCAATTTACGGGACCAACCTCGATGAGTTTTACATGATCCGTGTGGCAGGATTGAAAAAACTGTTCAGTGCCGGTGTCAATGTCTCGGGAGCCGATCGGTTTACTCCGCTGCATCAGCTTCGTGAAATACGCCAATATTTGCATAACGAGCAGCAAGCCGTTGAGCATTGTCTGCAAGGGATTATGACCGATCTTGAAAAAGAAGGGATCTTTTTTAAGTCGTACAAAGAGGTCACACAAGCCCAACGCCAAATTCTTAACCGTTATTTTTATGAAAATATTTATCCCGTCATCGTCCCTATTGCTGTGGATGCTACCCATCCTTTTCCCCATTTGAACAATCTTAGTTTTGGTTTGATTGTCAAACTTCGTGATAAAGATGATAACACCGTTGAACGCTATGGAATCGTTCGGATTCCCAGAGTATTACCGCGTTTCGTCGATATCGATAACCGTATTTATATTCCTATTGGAAGCATCGTATCTGAGCATATCCATGATCTTTTCCCGGGGTATGAACTGATCAAATTTGCTGCGTTTCGTGTAACGCGTAATGCTGACATCGCCATCGAAGAAGAAGAAGCCGATGATTTTATGGAAATTCTCGAAGAGGGGCTGAAGCTTCGTAAAAAAGGGGAATTGGTCCGACTGGAACTGAGCAACCATGCTGATGATGATCTGCTTAATTTCTTTAACCGGCACGCCAATGTTTTTAAAGATGATATTTATCGCTTCCAGACTTATCTCAATCTCGGAGCCCTTTGGCAAGTCGTAGGGAATAAAGATTTTGCCCACCTGACCAGTCCCAGTTTCAAACCGCGCAATCTTCCTCCGCTAAATTCAGAAGACAGCTTGTACAGTATTTTGGACAAACAAGACTTATTGCTCTATCACCCGTTTGAGAGCTTTGAGCCCATTGTCCGTCTTATTCAAACCGCAGCAAAAGATCCCGATGTCGTCTCGATCCGAATGACACTCTATCGTGCCGGTTCCAAATCACTGATTGTTCAATCGCTCATTGCCGCCGCAGAATCAGGCAAACAAGTCACCGTCATGGTCGAGCTCAAAGCCCGTTTTGATGAAGAGAACAACCTCATTTGGGCAAAAGCACTCGAAAGTGCAGGAGCGCATGTTATCTATGGGATTACCGGGTTCAAAGTCCATGCGAAAGCGGCTCTCATCACCCGCCGTGTTGACGGAAAACTCAAACAATACGCCCATTTGGGTACGGGGAACTACAATCCCTCGACAGCGACCGTCTATACCGACATCAGCTACATGACTTCCAACGATGCTATCACCCACGATATGACCCGTTTTTTCCACTTTTTGACCGGTTTTAGCAAAAAAGGGAAACTCAACGAACTCTACATGGCGCCAACACAGATCAAACCCAAAATTCTCTCTCTCATCCAAAATGAAACACGTATGGGGAGTGAGGGGGTCATCATCGCGAAAATGAATGCGCTCGTTGATGAAGACATTATCAAAGCACTTTACAAAGCTTCTATCGCAGGGGTTAAAATTCAGCTCATCATCCGCGGAATTTGCTGTCTTCGCCCAGGAATTACTGGAATCAGCGAGAATATCCGAGTGACCTCTATCATCGGAAAATACCTCGAGCATGCCCGTATTTTTTATTTTAAACACTCTACACCGCAAACCTACATCAGCAGTGCAGATTGGATGCCGCGAAACCTTTTACGCCGCATCGAGTTGCTCACTCCGATCGCGGGTGAGGATTGTTCTAACAAACTGATTCAAATTTTACAGCTTCAAGCCTCTGACAATGTTTTGGCGCATGAGCTTAAAAATGACGGCACCTATGTTCGTATGACGCACGAAAGCAGCAGTGTCATCAACAGCCATCAAATTGTGGAAACCCATACCAGCAAAGTGTACAATTCGACCAAAAAACAAGCGCCTAACTACGCCCAACAGCTCACAGCCCGCCTCTTCAAAGAGAGCTAAGAAGGATATTCTATGATCAGCAACTACCTCAACTATTCACCTGCTCTTGCCAATAAAGTTTGGATCGCACCTTCTGCGGATGTTATCGGACGTGTCGAGATGGGTGAAGATGTCAGTATTTGGTTTGGATCCGTTGTGCGTGCAGATGTCCATTACATCAAAATCGGTGATCGCAGTAATATTCAAGACCTCAGTATGGTTCATGTGACGCATCATAAACGAGAGGATATGAGTGACGGTTATCCTACCATCATCGGAAATGACGTTACGGTCGGTCACCGAGTCATGCTGCATGGCTGTACCATCGAAGACGCCTGTTTGATCGGGATGAGTGCCACTATCCTCGATGGTGCCGTAATCGGCAGGGAATCGATTGTCGGTGCAGGTGCCCTAGTCACCAAGAACAAAATCTTTCCTCCCCGCTCACTTAT
>PDVJ01000016.1_pt1 | contig 46979 bp, 44 predicted proteins | sample 1369811 | NCBI WGS metagenome assembly PDVJ01 (sample SAMN07795376, study PRJNA414565) | Alkali sediment metagenome, whole genome shotgun sequencing project. | reverse complement strand
GATAATGTTATCTATATATCCCCATCGCTGGAACAATAAGGTGAAGTAACATGTCAAAAGGCACTCCATCAATGGGAAAGATGAACAAGTTCACCCACGTCGCCTGCAGGCGCTGTGGGAAAATCTCGTTTCACGCCCAGAAAAAACAATGCTCTGCCTGCGGGTTTGGCAGAAGCACTAAAATGCGCAGCTATAAGTGGACCACAAAGCGACCAAAAATTCCAACGCATTAGAGTTTTACCATGTGTGGTATCGTTGGCATCGTCGATGCTGGCGGTGTATCGATCCAGCTTTACTACTCCCTGTACGCACTCCAGCACCGGGGGCAGGAAAGTGCCGGGATTTCCACTTATGATGGCACGAACCTCCAGAAACCTCCAGAAATTTAAGGGTCCGGGTCTCGTCGCCGATGTTTTTTCCCCCACTGTTTTAAACGACCTGAAAGGGAATGCCGGTATCGGACATGTACGCTACCCGACAACCGGGTCCAATCTTCCGGAGAATATCCAGCCTCTTAATTTCCAGTTCAAGGATCATTTCATTTCGATTGCCCATAATGGCAATCTGGTAAACACTGCAGAACTCAGAGCCGAATATGAACAGGCTGGCCAGATCTTTACTACCACCACAGATACGGAGATCATTGCAAAGATCCTTATTGATGAGATAAGTAATACCGGATGTGTCGAGGACGCAGTTAACCGCTGCATGCGGAAACTCAGGGGATCCTATTCCGTCGTGATGATGATTGATGGTATTATCTATGCCTTCCGGGATCCCCTGGGTATCAAGCCATTCTGTATTGGTAAGACCGATAAAGGGTACATGGTTGCGTCTGAGAGTGTAGCGGTTGATGCCCTCAATGGGAAATTCATAAGGGATGTCCGGCCCGGGGAACTGGTCAGGATAGATGCTGAAGGAATAAAGTGTAACCAGGTAGCGATTGCAGGTAAGCGTGCACATTGCATCTTTGAATATATTTACTTCGCTCGTGCAGATGCAATCATCGACGGTGTGCTGGTCTATGATGTGCGGCGTAGAATCGGGCAAAAACTGTATGAGGAGGATCCGGTGGTGGCGGATTCTGTCTGTTCTCTTCCTGATTCCGGGACTGCGTATGCTATCGGATACGCTGAACATTCAAAGATCCCGTTTGTGGAGTCCCTGATGAAGAACAGGTACATGGGACGCACGTTTATCATGCCGACCCAGAAGGAGCGGGAAAAAGCGGTGCGAATAAAACTCAACCCTATTCCCGCTCACCTGAAGGGGAAGTCTGTAGTGCTTGTCGATGACAGTATTGTGCGGGGGACTACATCACGCAGAATTATCAACATGATGCGGGAAGCTGGTGCCCGGGAGATCCATATGCGTATAGGGTCTCCGGCAATCAAAGCACCCTGCTATCTTGGTGTTGATATGCCCACGAGAGAAGAGCTGATAGCGAACAACAGAATTGAGGATGAGGTCCGGCATAGCATTACCGCTACAACTCTTCACCATGTCTCCCTCTCTGCGCTTATCGAGGCGATTGGTTTTGACCGGGAAAATCTTTGTACCGGCTGCCTTACGGGGTGCTATCCTTTACAGATTGAAGGCGAGCAGGCAAAGATGCGTCAGGTTGATTTTATTGACGGGACGTACCAGTCTAAACTGGTATCGTTTGACGCTGAAAGCTTGTGAACCTGAGCTGGATAGTCTGGGTTTTAACCAGTGAGAACCATTCCCGTTTGCCGGTGAATAATTTTTTTTATCTTCTTTGCCAAGAATAAGATAACCTTCTGGATTTTACAATCTTTTTAAAAAGCGGGGGATATGATGGAACATATAAAAAAGGCATTCGATGCTATTGCTCAAGAATACGATTCCCAGCGGGAGTTCGTCATTCCACATATGCAGCAGTTTTATTCAACAGCAGTCTGGGCGTCAGAGTCTTCAATACCCGAGCCATCAATCCTTGATATCGGAGCAGGTACGGGTTTATTGAGTGCTCTTATACTACAGAAATTCCCCAATGCGCATATGACACTGCTGGATATTTCTGAAAACATGCTGGAAATTGCCCGGCAGAGGTTTTCAGACAGAAAGAATATTACCTATATTGCCAGTGATTACAGCAGGAAGATACCTGTCGGGCCGTACGATCTGGTCTGTTCGGCACTTTCCATACATCATCTCACGTTTGAGGACAAACACACACTGTTCGGGAAAATATTTTCTGCACTGAATCCCGGCGGGCTGTTTGTGAATGCTGATCAGGCTGACGGCGATACCCTCTATTTCCGGGAAAGGTACCTTGAGTACTGGAATGAATTTCTTCACAACGGTCCCATGAATGCACGGGAACACACGGAAATTCTCAAGCGTCGTGACACCCTTGACCGGAACGAAAAACTATCGGTTCAGCTTCAATGGCTGAAGGAGTGTGGTTTTTCCGATGTGGATGTGGTTTACCGGAACCGTACATTCATCGTCACTGTTGCACGAAAAGGATAAAACATAAAAAGACAGGCAAAATGGCTGGGTTGGAGCTGATTACCATACATTACCTGTCCGTGCCCAGATGCTGATGTTCGATTCTTCTTGATCACGCCCGAACAAACTGAATAACTAATAAAAGACGACCTTTAAAAACAGAAATTCATAAAAGAAGCAGTAGCGAGGGATGGATTTGAACCATCGATCTACGGGTTATGAGCCCGTCGGGATATCCTGACTACCCTACCTCGCTCCATTAATCAGGGTAATAATATAGTTGGCGTGCGCTGATATACTTTACTCAGTTTATCCGTGTATCGGTTCACGGTCAGGGACATTTAATTACTCTTTTACCTACAGAGAATTATGGATGATGAGATCAGCCGGATACGAGAGAAGCGGATGCAGGAGCTGAAAGAAAAAATGAAACACTCGGCAAAGGTGGATGTAACGCACGTGGATGAGACGCATTTTCAGGAATTCATCAAGACACATCCATTTGTTGTCCTGGATTTCTGGGCAGAATGGTGTGCTCCGTGCCGCAGGGTTGGTTTGGTAATTGAAGAACTGTCCAAGGAATTTTCCGGGAAGGTTACATTCGGTAAGTGTAACACCGAGGACAACCGGCACCTCGCCATGCAGTTCAACATTACCGCAATACCATCCATAATGCTCTTTTCTCATGGTCAGCTGGTGGACCGGATTATCGGGGCTTATCCAAAAGAAGCTATACGGGAAAAAATTGTCAGGAAATTTAACCTGAAATAAATCATTTTAAAAAAAGAAGTATCGGACTTTGAAAACGACATTACTGTTCTTGCCTGAGTGTATTTAGTTTTGCTGCCATAATAAAATCGTTTAATGTCAATCCGCCGGCAAGATACGTATAGTATGAAATTTCGATGATTCGTGACTCTTTCATACAGATATCCGGAATATGTCCCTCCTGTGATGAAAGAGCCATAACTTCAATAAAAAATTCAACGCACCGGTCGCTGTCATCGAGCTCAAACACCCGGGTAAGGTGACCATTGGCAAGCGACCATCCAGGCACTTGACCAAGGAGCTCAATCGTCTCCTTTCTGGTCAATGGAGGAGATCCCACCCGATAGGTAGTGCATTTTTGTTGTGCGAGTTCCATGGTTATTTTGTCGTCTCTCTGAACAAAAAAAGGTTCTCTTGAACCGGTGGCCAGATTTTCTACCCGGGGTATTTTACGCTGATTCTGAACTTCGCTGAACGCATGTCATCTTAAACGACAAATTACCCGGAAAGAACATAATGCGTCAGAGACTACGCACTATGAGAAAAACGTGTCATCAGTATTTTCAACTCTCCACGAATCCCTCCAGCAGGTGCTTGCCCAACGACTGGAGTGGACTGAGCTCCGTGAAGTCCAGGAGCAGACATATTCAGCAGTGGCGACAGGAAGTGACGTGCTCGTCATCGCACCAACCGCCGGGGGGAAGTCTGAGGCTGCGCTTATTCCTGTTATGGATGATATCCTGAAAAATGGGAGGATGGGCGTGACCTGTCTCTATATATCCCCTTTAAAAGCGCTGATAAATGACCAGGAGGATCGTTTCAGGGATTTTTGCATACCTACTTCACTATCAGTGATGAAATGGCATGGTGACGTGCCGAAAGGGGATCGCTCCTGGAAGGACGGGGAACCCCCTCACTTTCTGATGATTACGCCCGAATCGCTTGAGGTTCTCCTTCAGGAAAAAAACCTATCTTTGGATCTCCGGCGGGTTCGGACCATTATTATCGACGAACTCCATGCATTTGTTGAGTCCGAGAGGGGGGTTCATCTCAAAGTACTACTCGACCGGATGGACCGAATCACAAAGCGACCTGTACAGCGGATTGGACTTTCCGCAACAGCAGGAAATCCCCGGGAAGTGCTTGACTGGCTCTCTGATGGCCGGCATACAGCGGAAATCGTTGAGGTTTCATCACCTCCAAGAGAGAAGCAGTTCCTGTTTATTGTAAACGCAGAAGAAAAAGACCGGATCAATGCACTTGTACGGATCGTGAGCGGAAAGAAGGCTCTCGTCTTTGTAAACAGTCGTAGTATTGCAGAGAAACTCATGAAGGCAAGTGCCGGGAGGATACGGAATCTTCACATCCATCACTCTTCGCTCTCTCCAGCTACGCGAAAAACATCGGAAGATGCGTTCTCTTCACAGGATGGTGCCTGCATCATCTGCACAAGCACGCTGGAACTCGGCATTGATATTGGCGACCTTGACGTTGTCGTACAGGTTGGCCCTCCAAATTCTGTTTCTTCATTCCTCCAGCGAATGGGACGGAGTGGTCGGCGTGGGAAATCAGCATATATGGCCTGGGTACTCCAGAACCCCTGTGAACTTTTATGCAGTCTTGCCATCATAGAATGTGCGACCCGAAAGGAAGTTGAAAACCTCGTTCCCCCAAAAAAACCCTACAATGTCCTGCTGCAGCAGATTTTCCTGTATTTGTATATTCATTCGAGGGTCAGCCGCAAACAGCTGGCATCATCGGTTCTTTCCCCACCGGTATTCAAAGACCTTGAGCCAAAGATCCTTGACCAGATTGTTAACCATCTCATTCAAGCGGGGTATCTGACTACTGATGGTGAAATCCTGATGCTGGGAACTGAGGCCGAGCGGGTGTTCGGGCGTTCAAACTGGAAAGATCTCTATTCGGTGATCGCTGCAGGAGGGGAGTACCGCGCTGTGACTCCTGAAGGTGAGGTTGTGGGGAAGCTGGATGCACGGTTCGTGAACAGCAGGAACTCAGAAGAGATCTCGCTCGGTGGGCGCAGCTGGTCGATGGTAAAGTGCGATGAAGGACATAATATTGTTGTTGTGGTTCCAGGTGGATCGGAAATGTCCCGCACATTCTGGACCAGTGCCAATGAAGGAGGTTTTTCACCCCTTGTGTGCCGGATGGTACAGAAGATACATGCAAGGGGGGGATCAGTGCTCCCCATTAGTGAGCAGGAGAAGGAGTTAATGCAGACCGTGCTCGCACGGATTCCGGAGGGTATCGGAGAGGATGGGTTGTATATCGTCGAACGGACCGGGAAAAAAGGGGTCGAGGTTCTCATATTCTCTTTTTCAGGGACCAGGTTTAACCGGTTGCTCTCTCTGTTGCTTCAGGACAAGCTTGGTGGCAAGGCACAGGTGCGGTATAACGACTTTGTTGTCAGAGTTATGCGTGCAGGAAAAAAAGGCAGGGGACAACTGGTGATGTCTGCAGTACAAGAAATCCAGAAAATGGGAAAGAATGAAATTCGGGTAGTCCTGCCTTTGCCCCAGGCAGAAGGCTGGAAATTTGCCAGTGCCCTGCCGGCCGCTCTCCTTTCTGATCTGTCCTTTTCCGATCACTACCATGCAGAAGAGTTCATGGACATTATGAGGAATATACCGGTTTTTTTCCTGGATACTCAGATCCCGGACATACACTTTCAAGAACGATAAAATAAACCTGTGCTCCCGCGTTATCTGGTTACATCAGATTATTATACGGGAACCTATGGAGATTAATCTATGAAAAACGGTCTCATTCTTCTTGCTGTTACCCTCATACTTGCTGGTGTCTGTGGATGCACCCAGACAGCACCCCCAGTCCAACCCCCAGCGCCTGTCACTACTCCCCTGCAAACGACGCAACAGCTGGCATCAACAACCATTCCGGTTCCGCAGACAACAAGTTCGGTATCTGATAATACTATCCGGATCAAAAATTTCGCATTTGATCCTGCAAGAATGACGATGAAGGTGGGATCAACAGCACGCTGGGTGAACCTGGATTCCGTGCCGCACAGGATATTATTTGCGGATGGTGAGGATTCAGCCGTGCTCGCGCCTTCGCAATCCTGGAGCAGGAAAATTGATAAGGCCGGCACCTATGATTATTCCTGCACAATCCACCCGGCTATGCAGGGAACCGTTGTCGTGGAATAATGGATGTTTAAGGAATTTACCCGCACCCCCAATTTTTTTTGAAAGTGTTCATTCGTGTTCATGAGTCAATCCTGTCTACCACCGATTTTTTGGGGGCACTTTTTAGTAAAGCGAAAACCCGAAAATTCTGATTATTTGTAGTAACGGGATCTGGGGAACCTCCCATTTCCGGAAAAAAACAGACAACTTTTACGAGAAAAAAACGAGTCTGCCAAAAAAAATTATAATCCGGCAATCCGGAGCATCGCCCCGATCAAGATCCCGAACATGGATGTGGATGCGGATAACATACCTAAAATAATATATCCGACTATTATTCCAATTTTTAGCGGAATGTAGGTTCGGTTCAGATTAATCCTTCGTACCTGACGAAACGATCGGGTATCTGGCGAAATCGGGGGTTTATTTTTCTTGATCCGGATCATCTTAGTTCACCCATCAGACAAGATTTTTCTTCCAACGATTCTGGCGGCGTTATTGGTTGTATTGATATAAACAAATTCTTTCTTATTATGATATACTATGGATATGTAATATATATAATTTATTTTTCACTCTAAAAATTAAATATCCCCGAATCTCGGTTTTTTTGAAAAATATCTGTTATTTTTCACCATTGGGGAAAATCGCACAGCAATAACAATGTATTGCATTTCTGATCCCTGCACCACGTGTAATTTTTCGTGTCACCATTACCCAGAAGATGGATTATCTTCAGGTAAAAACAATAATCAACGATATACTATGCTGAAAGAAAATTTTCCAGGAAAAGTACGCCGAGGGGGAGATTTGAACTCCCGAGGCGCGAAGCGCCAGTAGCTTTCGAGGCTACCGCCTTCCCGGGCTAGACTACCTCGGCAACCAGATTTGAACTCCCGAGGCGCGAAGCGCCAGTAGCTTTCGAGGCTACCGCCTTCCCGGGCTAGACTACCTCGGCAACCGGTTCTGATATTTTTTCCATCAATTGCTCTAATAGTTATCTGATACTTTGATTACTAGCCCCAGGCCCGCGTCATGGATTTTTTACTCACGATGAGAGAAGATTCAGTCAGTACAGGTACTTCTCTGCAGGAATACGTGCATTCTTTGAGGAGAACTAAGAAAAAAATTTGATGAAGGGGGATTGATCCAATCCCTCACAAAAAGATTTTATTAAAATGCTGCAGGAGCACCGCCCCGCCAGAACCTGGCGATTTTGACTGGGTGACCATCATGTCATCAACGCGGATGAGCATGACTGCAGTCTCTGAAGCGCTCTGGATGGACTGGCGTTTTGATCTGAGTGGTTCGAGTACACCTGCTGCGAGCATGTCCACAATCGTACCGTCATAAACGTTCAGACCCGCGTTCTTCTTCCCTTTTGAATGGGCGTTCTTGAGTTCGACCAGTTTGTCAATGGGATTGAAACCTGAGTTCTCTGCAAGGGCGCGGGGAATGGATTCAAACGCTGCTGCATAGGCTTCTATGGCAAGCTGGACACGCCCACCGACTGTTGACGCGTAATCCCGGATGTTCATGAGGAGTTCGGTCTCGACAGCACCGCCACCAACCACATAGGTGCCATCTTCCATAGCGTCCATGACCACGCGGGTTCCGTCAATCACAGCACGTTCGAGTTCGTCAAGGAGATAATCGGTTGAGCCGCGGAGCAGGATGGTGATTGACTTGGGGTTCTTGCACCCGGATATCCGGGTGATGTTGGCATCGGTATCCTCTTCTACAAGGTCTGCGGTCCCGAGATCTTTTGCCGTGAGTGCATCTGGTTTATTGACAATTGTTGCATGAAGGGATCGCGCGGCATATTTCATATCACTTTCCGGCACATCTTCAATGGCTAAAATACCGTTCTTGGCCAGGTAGAACTGAACCGGATCTGCGATGCCTTTCTGGCATAAAAGAACATTTGCACCGCTTCCGATAATCGCATCGGCAAGTTTTTTGAGTGCATCGCGTTCCTGCTCGGAGAAAGCATTGATCTGCTCGGCACTCGTGATCTTGATCTTGGCTTTTACCTGGGTTTTTGTGATCTCGAGAGGGGTTGCAACCAAAGCGACTTTGGCTTTTGTAACCTTTTTGGGCATCCCCTCGCTGATGCGCTTTTTGTCAATGACAATACCGCGGATCAGCTCTGCATCGTCCATAGCCTTTCCTTTCTGTTTCTTGATCATCACGTCTTCTTCATCGACCGTGATCTTCCCATTGGTTTTTTCGGCAACTGCCATCACGGCATCAACAATAATGCCATCAAGCTTGGTTTTTACTGACTCGATAGATTTGCCGGTTATGGCAGTGTCCACAATTTTCAAAAGGGTTTTGCGGTCCGCCGGGTCAACTTTGAGGGAGAGACTGTTCACAATCTCGAGTGCTTTTTCCATGCCCATCCGGTATCCCTGTGCGATCACGGTTGGATGAATACCCTGTTCGAGCATTCCCTCTGCCTGCTCCATGAGCGCGCCAACAATGACAACAGCAGTGGTTGTTCCATCGCCGACCTCTTCATCCTGAGTCCGTGCGACTTCAATCACCATTTTTGCCCCGGGGTGCTGCACAGCAATTTCGCCAAGAATGGTTGCACCATCATTGGTGATCACAATATCCCCGGTTGAATCTACAAGCATCTTGTCCATTCCCCGTGGACCAAGTGTTGACTTGACAGCACCGGCAATTGCTTTTGCTGCTGCGATATTCGAGCGCTGGGCTTCTTTCCCGGTATTACGCTCTACATTTTCTTTTAAGATGATAATTTGTTGTCCAGATTGCATAATGGATCCTCCGATGATGTAAAAGGTGGAATTGAACTTCTATATATAATCTGTGTTTGGCTCTATAAAAAAAAGAAATGATCAGTCTATGCGGGATATTTTAAAGAGCGAATAGACCGGTACACCATCAATATCCTTGATACCGCGCTTATCGAATATGACCCAGATGGCAACAGGGATCGCATTGTGTTTCTTCAAATACTTCACCACTTCCCGCATGGTGTTACCTGAGGTTATGGTATCGTCAACGATAATACAACGCTCCCCTCCTATAGCGGCAAAATTCCCGCTGATTGATCCCATCGGTCGCTCGCTCTGGTTCTGTTTTGCCGGGTGATAGATGGCAAGTTTTGCTGCCTCCTGAACAGCAATAATTGTTGCAAGCGGGATCCCTGAAAGGGCAATACCCACAATCACCTCCGCAGCTGGTGATGAAACGCTCTCATCAGACTGGCTTCCATAATACCTCTGAAGGAGCATCAGCGCAGTTTCTTCAAGCAAAGGCGCCTGGCTGCTGACCGCTGTCCAGTCTATATGGACATCTTTTGGAGCAGCCGTCCCTTTCCCCTGCGTAAGCAGCCACGTAACAGTTTCCATGGAAAGGGAGAGTTCATCTGCAATCTGACCTGGACTATGTCCCTCCGCGAGGAGCAGTTTTGCCCTGCCAATCAGATCGTCAAGGGAAGACATGGGAAAAAGATTCTCCGGTATCTATTTAAGTTTTCTTTTAATTATCGAGCCACAGATAAGACATTCGCCATCATGATCAAAATACCTGCCACAACCACTGCACCGGTATTTCCAATGAATGCGTTTTGCCTTTCGCTGGTTGATAGGAATGGTCTGCACCCCAAGCACCCCTGCAACATTCTGGATAGCAAAATCATCGGTGTGGAGAACTGCACCAAGATCGAGGGCAAGCGCAAGAAGGTCACAATCCGTATCAGAAATTACACCCGTGTCTCTGGTTTTTTTTGCTGCAGTTGTCACTATCTCTCTGCTCCCGGCACTCGGAGAAATGACCTGTAAACCTTCTGCGGATAATTTCTCAAAATTCCCTTTTGAGCGAATATCAACCAGCTCATCACAGACAGAAGGAGTTGTGTAGAGGTCTCCGGTGATTGGGATATCTGAGAAAAAAATGCTTGAATCAAGAATGGCTTTCATGGGGCAAACCTGTGAGAAGCTACAGTATATCATTCATTATTATGGGCCTCTGGAATCAGCTTTTTTTTAGCGTTTGAGCAATCCGGTCTGCAGCTGAAATTTTACTGCACCCGCGTTCAATGGTATCACTGCAGACAACATCGCGGATTCCTGCGGCCATAAGGTGGACATATGCACCTCCGGTAAGTACCCCATGAACACAAGCAGCGAAAACATCTTTAGCCCCCTGTTGGTAGAGCATACCCGAAGCGGTTGCAATTGTCCCGCCGGTTGAGATGATATCATCGACTATTACGACCGATCTCGATGCAGCACATACCTGCTTAGGGGCCATCTTCACCTCAACACCGCTGAGTCGGGTCTTCTCGAGATGATCAACATCCCATCCACCTGCAGATGCAACGTGTTCTGCGAAGGTGAGGGCACCCTCATCAGGAGCGAGGATCAGGGGGTTGCTGAGATTTAAGGATTTTATATAGGAACCGATGTCCTGGGCAAGGGAGATATTTCTTGCCGGCACTCCAAAATATTTCAGCACTTCCTGTTCATGGATATTGACGGTAATAATTTCCAAAATCCCTCTGCTGAGCACCTGTGCAACGGCTCGTGCACTGACAGGTTCTCCTGGCAAAAACCGCTTGTCCTGTCGGGCATATCCCATATAGGGTAAAACAAGGTGGTTATCAGAGCTGTCGCAGGCATCCATCAACAGGACTAACTGGACGAGTGAGTCATTATCCACCACACTTCCGACAATAATAGTCTCATCATCCAGTTCGCCGGTAATCAGGTACTGCTCCCCATCAGGAAAACGGGAATATTTTACTTCAACAACTGAGGTCTTCAGTGCCCTGGCAAGGCTTGTAGCAAGTATTTGGGATTTTTCAGTACAGATTACTTTCATTGTATCTATCCTAACCCCTTGGTGGCGGAGTTTCTTTCTTTTTGGATTTATTATACAATAAGTGCTCTTGTAGTTTATGCGCATTGGTTTTTACACATTTTTTTCGTGTATGTTCGTGTATGTGATTCTCAAAGACACCGTCCGATGCAATCAGCTGAAAGTACTTAAACTATCATGCAACAATTGATATGAAAACCTTAGTGATAAAGAGGTATATTCCACAATGGAAATTTCTGAACAATCTTCACCGCAGAACGTGGCAGTACAACCCCCGGTTACAACACCTGAGGCTGCGCACACTGAAAGTGAAATAGCAACATCCTCCCAGATCGATGTACCTGAGAAGCTGATTGATCAGGTAATCGGCCAGGAACATGCTGTTGAGGTCATTAAAAAGGCAGCAATCCAGCGACGGCATGTTATGATGATCGGAAGCCCGGGAACGGGAAAGTCAATGCTTGGCAAGGCAATGGCCGAAATATTACCTAAAGAAGACCTTCAGGATATTCTTGCCTACCCTAATTCCGATGATGCCAATAACCCGGTGATCAGGACGGTTGCCGGGGGTAGGGGCAAACAGATTGTTGCCGCTCATAAAGCAGAAGCAAAGAAAAAAATCCAGTTCCGCAACACCCTGCTTATGCTCCTTCTTATTGGAATTATTGGTTATTCCTTTATTACTTACCAGTGGCTGATGGGAATCATTGCCGCCGCATTTGTTTTCATGGCATTGCGGTACACTACTCCCCGGGAGGAGGCGATGGTGCCAAAACTCCTCGTTACCAATGATACCAAAAATATTGCACCCTTCGTGGACGGGACCGGATCTCACGCCGGTGCCCTTCTTGGTGACGTACGGCACGATCCCTTCCAGAGTGGAGGGCTTGAAACCCCGGCGCACGACCGGGTTGAAGTTGGGGCTATCCACAGGGCACATGGCGGTGTACTCTTCATTGATGAAATCAACACGCTGGACCCACACTCCCAGCAGAACCTGCTCACAGCGCTCCAGGAAGGAGAGTTCCCTATCACCGGGCAGAGTGAACGGTCGAGTGGTGCAATGGTCCGCACTGAACCAGTACCCTGCAAATTTGTGATGGTTGCTGCAGGAAATCTTGATGCAATCAAGGGTATGCACCCGGCACTACGCTCTCGTATTCGCGGGTATGGGTATGAAGTGTATATGGCGGAGAGTATGGAGGATAATGAGGACAATCGCCGCAAATATATTCGCTTTATTGCCCAGGAAGTGAAAAATGACGGAAAAATCCCCCATTTTGATCAAAGTGCGATTGATGAAATCCTCCGTGAAGCAAAACGACGCTCAAACCGGAAGGGGCACCTGACGTTAAAACTGCGGGACATGGGGGGACTGATCCGTGTTGCGGGTGATATCGCACGGCAGGAAAATGCTATCCTGACGACATCCGTCCACGTAATAACGGCAAAGAGCACGGCACGATCGATTGAGGATCAGGTTTCCGATGAAATTACCCAGCATCTCAGGGAATATGAGATGACTATTGTTGAAGGTACCCGCATTGGACGGGTGAACGGGCTTGCGGTGACAGGAAATGACGCCGGATCAGTCCTTCCCATAATGGCAGAGGTAACCCCGGCACAAGGAGAGAGCGGCCAGATCATTGCTACCGGTGTTTCCGGAAAGCGACAGGAGCCCTGGCTGAAAGATGAAGAATCAATTGCACAGCAATCCATCAAAAATGTCAGTGCATTAATCAAAAAATTCACCGGAAAAGATATCAAAAACATGGATGTCCACATCCAGTTTATTGGTACCTATGGTGCAGAAGGAGATTCTGCCTCGATCAGCATTGCAACTGCGGTAATCAGCGCAATTGAGGGAATTCCGATACGGCAGGATATTGCTATGACCGGCTCCCTGTCTGTCCGGGGAGATGTACTTCCGGTGGGCGGAGTGACTTATAAAATTGAAGCCGCCGCAAAAGCGGGGATCAAAACAGTGCTTATTCCACGGATGAATGTTGGGGATGTGTTGATTGAAGAACGATATAAATCAGTTGTCACGATCCTTCCTATGGACACCATTGATGATGTCCTCAAGTTTGCGCTGGTCCCGGAAAACGCGACCGGATTCCTCACCAAACTTAAAAAGATGGCAATGAGGTCAACAGCAATAATTCCCGAACTCCCTGCAATTAACCAGACAATGGCCTGAATGCGATGCCCGGCATACAATATTATGATCTGCGGCATGTAACCGGGCAGGTAACCCACATTGATATCGATAACGGTGTCGTGGAATCAGCAGGATCATCTTTTTTCAATAAAGCAGTGATCAGGGTGCTGAGCGGAACGGGCTGGGGAGTTCTCCAGATTGATAATTATACTCCCTGTACCGGCAAAAAATTTGACGCGATTCTCGAGTCCGCGTGCAGACTTGCCCGGATAACCCAGGAAAATGTTATCCTTGGTGATGCCCCCCGCGGGATGCTCTCAGTACCGCCCATGAAAGAAGATCCCCGTAATGTAAGCATCGAGGAGAAATCATCGATCCTTTCCGGAATAGAAACAGCTGCAAAACACCCCCTGGTTGTGAACAGGAGGGCAAATTTCATAGAAAAAATCGAACATGTCCGGTTTACTGATAGTTCTGAAAATGAATATTCTTATGAAATGTGCCGTTCCGGCTTTAATGTTCTGGCAGTTGCTTCACGGAACGGGAATGTCCAGATGGGATACGAGCGTGAGCATTCGATTCATGGATTCAACCTCCGGCATCAGCAGTCCCAAGGTAAAAAGGCTGCTGAAATTGCTGTAGCTCTTCTTGATGCCGGGGTAGCAAAATCCGGGAAGATGCGAGCGGTACTTGATCCGGAATTAGCGGGTGTTTTTGCCCACGAGGCAGTTGGTCATGCAAGTGAAGGTGACCTGATCAAGGAAGGTAACTCAGTTCTGAAAGGAAAAACCGGACAGAAGATCGGGAATGAAAACCTGACCATTATTGATGACCCCGGCATTCACGAATTCGGTTTTGATCCGGTCGATGCCGAAGGTGTAGCAGTGTGCAGGACAGAAATAATAAAAAAAGGCGTCATCCACGCATTTCTTCACAACCTTGAAACGCTCTCTTCTGTGGGGAATGGTGTGGCCGGTCATGCCCGTGCAATGCCGGGCGAACCCCCGCTGGTCAGGATGAGCAATACTTTCATTGAAGCCGGAGACGCGACGGACCATGAGATCTTTGAAGAATGCCGGGATGGAATTTTTCTTAAAGGATCCCGTGGAGGTCAGGTTGATCCCGGGCGGGGGATATTCCAGTTTAATGCGGAGTATGGCTACCTGATTGAAAAAGGGGAATGTACAACAATGGTGAGGGATGTCTCTTTATCCGGTGAAATTCTTTTAACACTCCACGGGATCACCCTCTGCGGTAATAATCGTACCATGAGTCCGGGATATTGCGGGAAGGGAGGTCAGAGTGTTCCGGTGAGCGACGGAGCACCCCATATTCTCTTAAGTGATGCGGTGGTTGGTGGCAGTGGTGTGGATTGATCAACTGATACACGAAGCGGAAAAAATCGTCGATGAAGTCGAAATCTTTTACGTTACGGGAACCTCAGTCTCTGCTAACCTGAAACAAAAGAAGGTGGACCTTGCCACAACAACAGAAGATTGTGGTCTTGGCATCCGGACCATTCATAAAGGAAGAATAGGATCCTCAAGTACAAACGATGTCAGCCAATGGAGGGAGTGCCTGAACGCTGCAATTGCCAGTGGAAAACTTGCGACCCCGCAGGAGTGGAAGGGACTACCGGAACCGGCCCCGCTTTCGAAGGTCCCGCTTTCGTTTGATGACTCGGTCCTGGTAAAACCTGCAGTTGTTATCGAGCTGATTGAGAAGATGCTTGAGGGAGCAGCAGAACACCCGGCAGAAGTAGCCTCCGGTTCAGCGTCAGTTTCTTCTTCCCAGGTGACACTTGCAAACAGCAGGGATGTCCGGTATATCGACAAACACACCGGCGTTTCTGTTTCATTGGAAGCGATTCGCGGACAATCTACCGGCTACGAGTTTGATCATTCCAGCTTCTTTGACAAGATCGATCCGATCTCTGTAGGAGAGCGGGCGACATTCTTTGCTGCGGAATCGGATAATGGGAAAGAAATCGCGACAGGAGAGTATGATATCCTCCTCTCACCTCTTGCCTATGGGGAACTTCTGGGGAATGTATTTGTACCTGCGCTGAGTGGACGAAATGTGCATGCAGGGCGATCCAGGCTTGCACAATCTCTGGGTAAAATCGTCGCAGATCCGATGATCACCATGTATGATGATCCGCTTCTGGAAAGGGCAAACGGGAGTGTGCGGTGGGATGCCGAGGGCACACCGACACGACGGGTTGATTTTATCAGAGAGGGAATTCTGGAAACCTTTGCCTATGATCTTAAAACTGCATACCGGTTCGGTAAAAAGAGTACCGCGAGTGCAAAACGGGGTGGATTTGGTGGTTTACCCTCAATAGGCCATCATAATTTTGTGGTCGACGGGAAACGCAATGAGGTTGCTGATGATCGCGTTGTTTATGTGCACAACGTGGTCGGTGCCCATACGGCAAACCCGATGAGCGGTGAATTTTCTGTTGAACTTTCCAATGCATTCTGGATGGAGGGAGGAGAGTTTGACACTCCTGTCCGGAGTGCAATGCTGTCGGGAAATGTGTTCGATCTGCATCAGCATATCTCCGGACTAAGCAAGGAATCCCGGGCGATCGGTTCAATGATACTTCCCTCGGTAAAAATAAACAGGCAGCATATCATTGGTAAATAGACAAAAGAGAAAAAATCATGAGTGACATGCTTATTACGATACTTCTCGTCGTAGCTACTATCGCAATCGTTTACTATCTTGTAAAAAATCTGATGGTCCTTGTCATAAATGCCATTTTAGGACTGACTGTACTGGTTCTCCTCAATTATTTCCATGTCATGCAATGGATCGGCAAACCCGATCTTGGCTACAGCCTTGCAACAATCATTATCTGCGCAGTGGGCGGGCTTCCCGGTGTCTGTATCCTTGTTTTCCTTGATATTCTTGGGATAACGATCTAAAAACAGCTACCATTTTTTAGCATCTGAACTAGGATTCCTTTCCGTTTTAATTGGATTTCTCAACTGGGGTAGTGGGATGTTTTCATCGTGCCGGTTTTTTGGAGCGGGGAAGAAGAGCTGCAGGTGAAAAAGGAAAGTGTTCATGAGATAGAATTAAATAATGTCGCACAGACTTCGTAGTGAGGTGACCGGAATATGTGTACTGTTGGAGGACCTGTAGATATTGATCTCCCCCCGGATCGGGTTCAAGGGAAGGATTACCGCTGCAATGAATGTGGTGAGCGGTTCAAAGGTATCGGTAAAAAACCAATGTGTCCCAGCTGCCAGTCAGAAGATGTGGCTAAGGCATGATTTTCTCCCTCGATGATGAGCTGCTGCTTATCAGAGGGAAGAAATCCTTTTTACTCATTGCATTGGTAAAGAACAGATTTGGTCTCTGCATTGAAACCTCCCACGATGAATATTGCCAGGGTGTTGATGCTGGTGACCTTATTGTGGTCTCCGCTCCTGAAGACGGGGCTGTTGAACCAGCGATGATGCTCATTGACCTTGTGAGGACCTACCATGTGCCATTATTGGTATTACCCAAAGATCATCCCGGGTCACGACGGATTTCCTATGTTGTATCCGTAGGGCCTGAAATTTTTACCAGCTGCTCGATTCAGAGGGGGACACACCCGGAACAGCACCTTATCTGTTCAAGTGATGAGCTTGCAGGTATTACTCTTAAAAGAAGCGAACAGGGTGTCAATATATCGCCTCTGCCAGAGGGCATAATGCCCAGAAATATAAAATACGAGATAAAAACGGATTTATTCTGAGACCTCCATTTTAAAAAAATTCATCTGTAAGGGACAATCGTTTGAGCGTAAATAACAATACATATATTGTTTTTTTCACCAATTATTGTATTGCCGTGAGAGGAGGGTTGGATGAAGACTGAGGTCCTACGAGACATTAAAAAAACTGAAGAGGATTACCAAAAAACAATCAGGGCAGCCCATGAAGAGAAAAAACACAGGCATTCTCAGGTTGAGCTGGAGTCTGATAATCTGATTATAAAAGCGCAGAGCAATGCTGAACAATACAAGAAGCTGAAACTGGAAGAAGCACGGCACCAGGCGGCACTCAAGCACGCCGAAATCATAAAAAGTGGCAATCAGCGGGCAGCAGCAATCCGTGAAAAAGGTTCAAAAAACCTTCCAAAAGCAGTGCAGCTGCTGATTTTGCGGTTTAAGGAGCAGCTGCATGTTAAAGCCTGAGCAGATGAGCAGGTTGCTCATTGTCGCTTCAAAAGATCAGATGGCTCCGGTTATTTCGGAATTGTATCGTCATCACCTGTTTCATATTGAGGACTTTGTTGAAGCGGGAGCACAAGGCTATGAAGGCTTTAAAATCGGCACACCCCTATCGGGAGCTAGTGAAGCATCCGGTGATCTTGTAAAGATACGTACGATTCAGAATGCATTTTCAATCCGCAGCGATGATTTTGAGGTGAAGGAGCGACAAAATCAGTCAGCACTTCAGGGTCTGATTGAACGCGAACTCCCTGCAATTGAGCAGGAGGTTGAAGAGCTCACGGGCAAACGTTCGAAGCTCGATACAAAAGTTAAAGAGTACGAACAAAAGATTGCCGAGATCTCTCCCTTTGTAGGAATTCCCGGCGATCTCGATCTTTACCGCGGTTATTCGAACTTTGTCGTTTTTGCCGGATATGTCGCAAAAGAGGTATCCGTCCCCGGTCCTCATGAAATGTTTTTTTCGAAAGGGAAAGGCAAACATTTCATAGTAGTGATAGTGCCGGTCGGACAAAGGAGTGTTGTCGAAGGTGTATTGCAGGAAGCGGGATACCAGGCAGTCCCCATTCCTGAGGAGTCAGGCGATCCTCAGGGTCGTATAAATTTCTACAACGAACAAATCGTACTCCTCAAAAAGGAGACTGTTGAGATTAACCGGAAACTGGATGGAATAAAAGAAAAACATGCCGGGTTCCTGGTTGCCTGTGAGGAAATTTTAAAAGTCCAGGTAGAAAAAACCGAGGCACCTTTGCGGTTTGCAACGACCAATGAGACGTTCGTTGCAGAAGGCTGGGTACCATCGGTGAGTGTTGAAACAATACGCCCGGCACTTGAAAATGCGACAGGCGGGAAAATCTTTTTCACCGTGCTTCCCAAGGATCCAGAACACGATTCAGTGCCCGTTGAGTATCATAACCCGTCGTTTGCAAAACCAACACAGATGCTCATGGACGTATACTCCCGACCGAAATACACAGAACTCGATCCGACGCTCACACTCTCTATTGTGTTTCCCCTCTTTTTCGGGCTGATTCTGGGAGATGTGGGATATGGGTTGATACTTCTTGCGATGTGTCTGGTGCTTCGGAAGTACCTTAAAGGGGAAGAGGGTACTCAACTGCTTGTTGTACTCAGGAATGCGAGTATCTCAAGTATCATCTTTGGGTTGCTCTTTGCTGAATTTCTGGGATTTCCTCTCCCGTGGAGACCCGTCATTTTCAGCCGGCACTTGAATATCGGTGCCCATGCAACAGGACATGGTCCGCAAATTCCTGAACTTATGATTCTCGCGATCTGGATTGGTCTCCTGCACATCACTCTTGGGCGTGTTTTTGGGATGATCAACCATGCACGCCAGGATCATGGGGATCACCGGACAAAAGCGGTAATGGCAAATTTTGGATGGCTCTTAGTTATGTGGGGTATCCTTGTGATGATCTGGTCGATTGTTCAGATGCCATATATGCCTGACTTAACAAAATTTCCACCGGTTATTATGAATCTGAACATTGCAGCAATCATTGGTGCTGTGATGCTGGTTACCGGTGTATTGTTCATCGCAAGGGATTCCGGGCTTGAGCTTGTTGAACTTCCAACGATTATCAGTCACGTGCTCTCGTACTCTCGTATTGTCGCTGTGGGTCTTTCTTCCGTGGCAATAGCTATGGTGGTGAACTACATCTCGATTGGGATGCTTATAGAACCGCAGCTGGAAAATATTACGATTACAGGAGTGCTCTTTATTATATTGGGTGTTGCCGTCTTTGTGATAGGTCAGGCGCTGAACCTGGCACTTGGTATTCTCGGGAGCGGTCTGCATTCAGTTAGGTTGCATTATGTTGAATTCTTCACCAAATTCTACAAAGGTGGAGGCAAAAAGTACAATCCGTTTGGATTTAACAGAAGATTTACGGAGGATTAAAAATGGCAGCAGAAGTTGTAGCAGCAGCAGCATCAGTAATTACAGATGTTGAATTGATGAAGGCATCGCAGATGGGAATGAAGGCTATTGGCGCAGGCTTAGCCGTTGGATTAACCGGTATTGCTTCAGGTATCGCTGAAATGGCGATAGGTTCTGCAGCAGTTGGTGCAACCGCGGAAAACAAAGACGTGTTCGGGCTTGTCCTGCTCCTTACGGTCATTCCGGAAACAATCGTCATTTTCGGACTTGTCGTCGCTCTCCTGCTGTTGTTCTAAATCGGGGCAGACAATGGGACTGGAAGCCGTTGTTGAAGAAATCAGGGAAAAAGGCAAAAAGGAAGCAGAAAAGATACGTGCAGAGTCAAAGCAGGAAACTGACCAAATCCTTGCAGCAGCCGGGAAGCGTGCCGGAGAGATCAAACTCACGGCAGAGGCAGAATCAGTCAAGCAGACAACGCATATCATCGATCAGGAAGCGTCTGCAGCCAACCTGCTTGTCAAACGGGAGCTCCTAAACACACAGAAGGAACTGCTCGATAAAGTCTACGAAACAGTGCTAATCGAGATTGCCGGTCTCCCTGAAAGCTTCCATCGCGAAGCCATCAAAAAACTCCTCACCGAGGCACATAAGGAGATTTCACAAGGTAAAATTTATTGCAACAAACGGGATATGGCAGCCGTCAAAGCTGTCATCTCTGAGACTCCTGAATTTGCCAAATTCAAAGTCGGGACACCCGTCGATATCGACGGGGGAGTCCTTGTGGAAGGTGATGGAGGAGAATTGCAGATTGATTACAGTTACCGCACATTCCTTGCAAAGGTGTGGGAATCCGGGTTGAAAGATGCATCTGACATCCTGTTTGGTTAAGGGGGTACGACGATGGTTGCAGTGAAAAGTGTCTTTGCACCATACATTTACGTTTGTACCAGGATGCGGGTAAGAAAATCGAAGCTCATTCCCCGCGAGGAGTACATGCGGATGCTCAATATGAGCCTCCCGGAAATCACCCGTATTATCCAGGAAACTGAATATAAAGATGAGATCGATGAGCTGAGCACGGTCTTTAAAGGGATCGACCTCATAGAAGTTGCCCTGAGCTGGAACCTTGCCAAAGAATACCAGAAGATCCTGGAGATCACCCCGGGAAACTTAAAACAGTTCACCCGCTCATATCTCCGCCGCTGGGATATCCAGAACGTTCTCACCATCCTGCGGGGCAAGATGCAGGGAGAGAAGGTGGGGAAGATCAAGGAGATCTTAGTTCCGGCGGGTAGTCTGGATCGGGACACCCTCGACCGTCTTTTGGCAGAAGACAATCCCGAAAGGATTATCGAAGCCCTCAAAGGGAACCGGATATACGTGGTCATCTCCCGTGAGTACCCGGCTGTCAAAGAGAGCGGCTCGTTCTCCCGGATGGAAAATGAGCTCTACAAACAGTTCTTCTCTGAGATTATTGCGGAAGCAGAAAGCGGAATCAAAGGAGGAAACCAGTTCCTCGATTTCATCAGGTTTGATATTGACATCCGGAATATCAAGACTCTCTTCCGGTTGCGAATGGACACTTTTGAGGAAGACGCCCGTGAGATGTATATTGCCGGTGGCGTTCTTTCTGCGGCGGATTTTACAAATTTAAATACCCTTCGTGACCAGGCCGAGTTTATCGATCAGCTCAAAGAAAAAATCCGTAACAATCTCTTAATATCACTCCTTGATGAGCTGAAAAGTGAAAAAGTGATACATGATGTTGAGAGCAGGCTGACCCGTGTTCAACTGGAACAGATGGAGCGCTTGTCGAAGCGCAACCCGTTCTCGATTCATCCCATCCTTGTTTACCTGGAAAAGAAAAAGTATGAAGTCTTTAATCTCCGGGCGCTTGCCAGAGGAAAGGAATCGAAACTTCCGTCCGAGAGGATAGCAGAATATCTGGTGGTGTAAATGGAGATTGCAGTCATTGGTAACAGCGAGTTCATTCTTGGGTTCCGGCTTGCTGGTATAAAAAAGACATACGCTGCAGAAAATGACGAGAAACTCAATGAATACATCAACAATGTCCTCCATGATGGCAATGTTGGCATTCTCGTACTCAACAGCAGCGATATGGACCGCGTTCCCCGGAGACTTCGGACTACCCTTGAAAACTCCGTGAAACCCACCGTGATCGCGATCGGTGGCGAGGAAGGGGGATTGTCTATGAGAGATAGAATCAAGAGATCGGTGGGTGTTGATTTGTGGAAGTAAAAACCAAAAAAGCAAAAGAGCAGAAACAAGGGGTTCTCAAAAGAATCGCCGGCCCTGTCGTTACGGCAGTCAATCTTGACGCCCACATGTACGATGTGGTGAAGGTAGGAAAAGAAGCGCTGATGGGAGAAGTCATCAAGATCCAGGGTGACAGCATCATCATCCAGGTATACGAAGATACCTCCGGTATCCGGCCCGGTGAACCGGTTGAAAACACCGGCCTCTCACTTGCAGTTGAACTGGGTCCAGGTCTCCTGACCAGTATCTACGACGGGATCCAGCGACCCCTCGCGGTCCTTGTGGATAAGATGGGCAATTTCATCGAGCGTGGTGTCTCGGCGCCAGGGCTTTCGCATGAGAAGAAATGGACATTCAAGCCTGTCGTAAAATCAGGGGATTCGGTCGAACCGGGAGCAATCCTTGGTGAAGTCCAGGAGACCAACATCGTCCATAAGGTCATGCTTCCTCCCAATGTGAAGGCAGGTATTGTCAAAACGATCAGGAACGGGGACTTCACCGTTGACGAGACGATTTGCGTCCTTGACGATGGCCGCGAGTACCCGATGATCCAGCGCTGGCCGGTCCGTGTTCCGCGTCCTGTCAAAGAAAAGAAGAATCCGACGATCCCGCTGATCACTGGTCAACGTATCCTCGATGGTCTCTTCCCTATTGCAAAGGGTGGCACAGCTGCAATCCCCGGCCCATTCGGGAGTGGTAAGACCGTCACCCAGCAGCAGCTGGCCAAGTGGTCGGATGCCGAGATCGTGGTCTATATCGGCTGCGGTGAACGTGGCAATGAGATGACGGAAGTCCTTACGGAGTTCCCGCACCTCGAGGACCCGAAGTCCGGTAAACCGCTCATGGAGAGGACCGTACTTATTGCAAACACTTCCAACATGCCGGTTGCGGCCCGTGAAGCATCAGTGTATACCGGTATTACGATCGCGGAATACTTCCGTGACATGGGCTACGATGTCTCGCTGATGGCAGATTCGACTTCCCGCTGGGCTGAAGCGATGCGTGAGATCTCATCCCGACTCGAAGAGATGCCGGGAGAAGAAGGGTATCCTGCATATCTGGCAGCCCGGCTCTCCGAGTTTTACGAGCGTGCCGGTCTTGTCGAGACCCTGAACGGAGCATCAGGGTCGGTTTCTGTCATAGGTGCGGTCTCGCCGCCAGGTGGTGATTTCTCCGAGCCGGTTACCCAGAACACTCTTCGTATCGTCAAGGTATTTTGGGCACTGGATGCGAAGCTTTCCCAGCGCCGGCACTTCCCGGCTATCAACTGGCTCAACTCCTACTCCCTCTATCTTGAAGCACTGCAGGACTATTATGACAAGGAAGTCTCCCCCGAGTGGAACAAGATCCGCTCGTGGGCAATGGAAGTCCTGCAAAAAGAGGCGGAGCTCCAGGAAATCGTGCAGCTCGTCGGTTCCGACGCCCTGCCGGAGTCAGAACAGGTGACTATCGAAGTCGCCCGTATGATCCGTGAAATCTTCCTCCAGCAGAACGCGTATGACGCTGTTGACACGTTCTGCGACATGACAAAACAGTACGACATGATGAAGGCGATCAAGCTCTTCGCCGAACTTGCCTATGCCGCCCAGATTGCCGGTGTCAGCCCTACACAGATCAACGGGGTCAAGGCAAAGAACGAGCTGCCCCAGATCAAGTTCATCAAGGACTACAAGCCTGAACTGGCGAAAATCGAAAAACAGATGGACGCTGAGTTCAACACACTGAGGTCGGCAGCATGAAGGAATACAGGACGATCAATAAGATTGCAGGTCCTCTCGTTTTTGTCGAGAAGACCGAGCCGATTGCCTACGGAGAACTTGTGCACATTGTTCTTTCCGACGGCTCGACCAAGCGTGGTCAGGTTCTCGACACAAGCGATGAACTGGTAGTGGTCCAGATCTTCGAGACTACGACCGGCATTGGCAGGGATAGTGGTGTCCGTTTCACCGGTGAGACCATCAAGATGCCCGTGGGTCGTGAAATGCTCGGCCGTATCCTGTCCGGTGGCGGTAAACCTATCGATGGCGGTCCGGAGATTGTCCCGGAGAAACGCCTCGATATCACCGGCGCTGCAATTAACCCTTACGCGAGGGGTATGCCTGCAGATTTCATCCAGACCGGTATTTCGACTATTGACGGTACGAATACTCTTGTCCGTGGTCAGAAGCTCCCGATCTTCTCGGGAGCCGGTCTTCCTCATAACAAAGTCGCGCTGCAGATCGCACGGCAGGCAAAAGTGCCCGGCTCGACCGAGAGTTTCGCCGTCGTCTTTGCAGCGATGGGTATAACGAAAGAAGAAGCAAATTATTTCATGCAGGACTTCGAGCGCACCGGTGCACTCGAACGGGCGGTAGTCTTCCTCAACCTTGCAGATGACCCGGCTGTCGAGCGTATCATCACCCCGCGGCTCGCCCTCACCACTGCTGAATACCTTGCTTTTGAGCTGGGTATGCACGTGCTTGTTATCCTGACGGATATGACCAACTATTGCGAGGCACTCCGCCAGATCGGTGCGGCCCGGGAAGAAGTACCCGGGCGCCGTGGGTATCCGGGATACATGTACACGGACCTTGCCTGTATTTATGAGCGTGCCGGTATGATCAAGGGCCTGAAGGGCTCGGTCACCCAGATCCCGATCCTGACTATGCCTGGTGACGATATCACCCATCCGATCCCTGACCTGACCGGGTATATTACCGAAGGCCAGATTGTGGTCAACCGGGAGTTGCACCGAAAGGGTATATACCCGCCAATCAATGTGCTGCCCTCCCTCTCGCGGTTGATGAACCTCGGTATCGGAAAGGGACATACGCGGGAAGACCACAAGAAAGTCTCCGACCAGATGTATGCCGGCTACGCGGAAGGAAACGATCTCCGGGGTCTCGTGGCTATCGTTGGTAAGGATGCCCTCTCCGAGCGGGACCGCCTGCTCCTCGAGTTTGCAGATATCTTTGAGAACCGCTTTGTCCGCCAGGGATATGACGAGGATCGAACCATAGAAGATACCCTTAACCTCGGCTGGGATCTTCTCTCGACGCTGCCGGTTGAGCAGCTGACTCGTATTGACCGCGATCTGATCAACAAGTACCACCCCAAGATGAAGGCCGGTGCCAAGAAGGAGTAAAAGTCCATGGCGCTGCGAGATATTAAGCCGACCCGGTCAGAACTGATCAACCTGAAGCGGAAGATCCAGCTCTCCGAACGCGGCTACAAGATCCTCAAGATGAAGCGCGACGGACTTATCCTGGAATTTTTCAAGATCCTTGCCAATGCAAAGGACACCAAGGGAGAACTCCTGGTGCGGCACCAGCGTGCAGTAGAGATGATGGCACTTGCAAACACCGTTGAAGGTGCCATTGGGGTTAAGTCTGCGGCGTTCTCGGTAAAGGAAGTCCCCGAGATAACCCTGAAGAGCAAGAATATCATGGGAGTCATCGTCCCCCAGATTGAGTCATCCAAGGTAAAGAAGAGCCTCGTGGATCGAGGGTATGGGGTGCTGGGTACGTCAACGGTGATTGATGAAACGGCATCCGCCTTTGAGGATCTTGTCGAATCGATCATCCAGAGCGCCGAGATCGAGACGACCATGAAGCGTCTGCTTGATGAGATTGAAAAGACAAAAAGGAGGGTAAATGCCCTCGAATACAAAGTAATTCCCGAACTCACCGGAGCGAGGGACTTTATCAAGATGCGCCTCGACGAGATGGAGCGTGAAGAGCTCTTCCGGATGAAAAGAATTAAAGCGAGGAGTACATCATAAATCGGTAAGGTGTTCTGGATGCAGATTGGAACCATCAGGGATCTGGGGTGCAATGGGAAAACGGTCCTCCTCAGGCTCGATCTCAACTCTCCCATCGATCCCACCTCCAACATTATTCTTGATGATAAACGGTTCCGTGAGCACCTTCCGACAATACGTGCCCTTTCTGATAGTCGGGTGGTAATTGTCACTCACCAGAGCAGACCCGGGAAAAAAGATTTCACTACGCTTGAAGCACATGCAGAGAAGCTCGAGCAGCTTCTGGGAAAACCGGTCAAGTACGTTGATGGCATATTCGGGCGTCATGCCAGAGAAGGTGTGCATGCCATGAAGGTTGGCGACGTTTTGATGCTGGAAAATGTCAGGTTTAATGCAGAAGAGAACCTGACCCTGAAACCGGAAGAAGCAAAAAAGACACATCTGGTAAGAAAACTGTCCTCAATGGCTGATGTTTTTGTAAACGATGCATTTGGTACCGCTCACCGCTCACAACCAACCATCGTGGGTCTCCCTCTTGCAATGCGATCAGCGGGGGGCCTCCTTATGGAAAAGGAAGTGGCGACACTCTCCAAAGTCTTTTCCGGAGCACCCCGCCCTGTCTGTATGGTTCTTGGTGGAACGAAGGTGGATGATTCTATTGATGTAGCGCGGCATGTGCTGGCGAATGGTATTGCTGATCAGGTCATAGTGATCGGTGTTGTTGCAAATGTCTTTTTGATTGCCTCCGGCTACAATATCGGTAAGCCCTCAACCCAGCTGATTGCCCAACTTAAATACCAGCCGGAAATCGAAAAAGCAAAGGAGATCCTTTCCCTGTACCGTGACCGCGTGGTAATACCGGAATCTGTTGCAGTCAGGCAGGATAATCATCGTGTCGAATATCCCATTGACAGGATTCCTGAAGATACCCCCGTTCTCGACCTGGGGATGGATGCTCTTGCGTCCCTGGTTCAGGTTCTTAAAAAGGCAGGTACTGTTGTCTTTAACGGACCTGCCGGAGTCTTTGAAGATGCCGACTTTGCAACGGGAACCTACGAACTACTCAGGGCTGCATCACAGGTTGAGTTTTCCGTTATTGGTGGCGGGCACACCGCAGCAGTTATTGAAAAACTTGGCATTGAAAAGGATTTCACCCATATCTCTACGGGTGGCGGGGCCTGCATAGAGTTTCTGACCGGAAAAAAGCTCCCGGCTGTTGATGCACTTGAACAATCAAAAAAGATATTCGGATAATATTTTTTTATCATAGAGCAGCAGGGAAATCCACCAGTTACTATGTTGGCAGATTCATGCAGATTCTCATAATCGCTGTCGGTAAACTTAAGGAAAAGTATTTGCAGGAGGGTATTGCAGAATACAAAAAACGTCTGCCCCCTTACGTGAAACTGAATATCCTTGAGGTTGCGGAAGAAAAAAGGGGTGCCAGCCAGTCACCCTCTCAGGATACCCTGGTTAAAAACGGGGAGGGGGTTCGTATTCTTGCAGCCATCCCCAAGGATAGTTTTGTGATTGTCCTTGATAGTAATGGGGTTTGCTGGTCAAGTGAGACTCTGGCGGAAAACCTCCGCCGGTATGAAATCGCCGGGAAGAATCAGATTACGTTTGTGATTGGCGGGGATCTCGGGCTTTCTGATTCTGTTATCGCGAGAAGCAATATCCTGCTTTCACTCTCGCTGATGACATTTACACACCAGATGATCCGGCTCGTTCTGATTGAGCAGATCTACCGGGCATGTAAAATCAAAAGTGGTGAACCGTACCATAAGTAAGCATTTTTTAAAAATAGAAAAATTATAAAAAATTTAACGTTCTTCTTTTTCCGCAGAATGTTCTGTGTCATCCTCTCCCGCCTGAATTTTCTTCATTGAGGGGAACAGGATTACTTCTTTGATGGAATTATTGTTTGTCACGAGCATTACCAGCCGGTCAATACCAATACCGACACCCCCGGTCGGGGGCATTCCATAACCTATGGCATTGATGAAATCGTAATCAATCATCTGTGCCTCCACATCGCCCAGCCGCCGCTTCTCGTCCTGTTCCTCGAACCGGGCTTTCTGGTCGACCGGATCGTTCAGTTCCGAGAAACCGTTGCCAACTTCCATGCCGCTGATGAAGAGCTCGAATCGCTCGGTGAAACCTTCTTTGGTGCGGTGGCGTTTCGCGAGCGGGGAGTTCTCGACCGGGTAATCGTAGATAAAGGTCGGCTGGATCAGCTTCTCTTCAACAAGTCCTTCAAAGAATGCTACAAGAAACTCCCGATGGGTACTGAGTTTCTCCCAGTCCTCAAGCCGGTGCTCATGTGCGAGCTTCCGGAGGTCGTCAACTGAATGGGTAAAGATGTCGATGCCGGCAACCTCCCACACAGAATCTGTCATCGAGAGTTTCTTCCATGGTGCCTTGAAGTCAAGAGTGGTCTCGCCGTATGGGATCTCGTATTTCCCGTGGATCTCAAAGACGATGGATGAGATGATGTCCTCGGTCAGGGCCATCATGTCCTTGAAGTCCTGGTACGCCCAGTAGATCTCCACCATTGAAAACTCGGGATTGTGATCGGTGTCTACTGCTTCGTTCCGGAAGTTCCGGGCGATCTCGAAGACCTTCTCGAACCCCCCAACAACGAGTCGTTTCAAATAGAGTTCCGGAGCAATACGGAGGAAAAGTTTCTGGTCAAGGAAGTTATGGTAGGAGGTGAAAGGCCGGGCATTGGCTCCTCCGTATACCGGCTGGAGAATGGGGGTCTCGAACTCGAGGAATCCGTGATCATCAAGATACCTGCGGATCAACGAGATAATCCGGCTCCGGTTCCGGAAAGTCTGCCTGCTTTCCTCGTTGACAATCAGGTCGACGTAACGCTGGCGATAGCGTTTCTCGATATCGGTGAGCCCGTGGAACTTCTCGGGCAGGGAGCAGACAGCCTTGCACAGGAGAGTGAATGTATCTACCCAGATTGTGATCTCGCCCAGTTTTGTCCGGAACACATGGCCGGTAACCCCAATGATGTCTCCCCGCTCGATGAACTGATTGAAGAGCTCGAACTGCTCCTCGCCGAGATCGTTTTTACGGATATAGAGCTGGATCTTGCCACTCTCGTCCCCGATGTCAGCAAAGATGGTTTTGCCGTGATTCCGGACAATGTAAATCCTGCCGGCAGTGGAGACAGGATCAATACTTTTTTCATGGGTGATATCTGCATAGCGGGTCTTGATATCGAGCACCGTGTGCTGCCGGTCAAACGAAGACGGGAAGATTATGATACCTTTATCCTGGAGTACACGAATCTTATCAAGCCGTGTCTGTTCAAAAGCTGTATTTTCAGTTGGACTGGTCATCGTAAAACTCCAGGGGCCGGGATGATATGTATCGTAATTATTCGATCCTTATCGTAATAATACCTTCAGCCTTCGTGCCGGAAAAATGACCTGATATTTGCATTCATACTCAGGAATATCAGATCACAGAAAAAAAGTCCGATTATGATTTTTTCTGTTTTTTAATCATATCAGATGCATATTTTGCCAGTCCGTAAACGCCGTCCGTAGACGGATGGACTTCAATAAACTCCTCAAAATCATGAACAGAAAAATGGCGCTTCATGAGAAATGCCATATAACCGGCAATGAGCCCTCCCCCCGGCCCTGCCACGCAGGTTCCCTGAAGTGCCCCGTTATCCGGATCAACCATAACCTTGGCGAGCCCGGTATCTCCGGAGGGGACCGACCAGAATGTTCCCGGTCCTGCAGGCCCGGGAATCGCAAGTGAAGCTGCGCCTTCCGTTTCAGGAGTGCAAAATGCAAGTTCATGGGCAAGGTTAATCGACTGGGGGATGTACTGCATATCCAATGTACGAGGTTTGCCAAGTATAGTATCGGCTGCGATAATACCCTGATAACGGGCAACGGGGGTGAGGTATGGGGGACCGATTACATCTCCACAGGCATACACATCCCGGACACTTGTCTGCATGTGACAATCAACAATAACCTCTCCAATAGATCCTTTCTTTACCCCGTTCAGCATTTCGGAGCGTGGAACGAGACCTGCAGCGATGAGGACTGCATCAGCATCAATCGATGCATCCTTGTCATCTGCTCTCACACAAACCGATTGGATACGTGATCTCCCGGATATCGATTGTACGCTTGTATTCTCGCTGATTTTTACCCCTTCAAGTTCCCTGATTGCGATGGTACGGAGATGTTTATCGGTGTTTTTCAGAAAAGCACTCCGACTGATAATGGTCACCTCGCTTCCGAACATGGAAAAAATATAAGCGAATTCAGCAGCCATTACACTTCCCCCGACAATCACCAGTTTTTTTGGGAGTTCTTTCATACCAGAGAGTGTATGGGGGGTGTATACTCCCTCGAGATTGATCCCGTCGATAGCAGGAATATTAGGTCGTGAACCCGTAGCTGCAATTACTGCTTCAGCATCTATCTGCTCATCTCCGGCAAAAACCTCCTTACCCTCGAGCCTGCCGCTCTTCCCATAGATAATGTTTACTCCGGCAGATCTGGTCTCGGTATCCAGAACAGAAGCGATCTTTTCCTGGATTTTCTGCATCTCTGAAAAAATCGATGAAAAACTGATATCAGGAACTGAATCAATAATTCCCAGGGTGTTAAAAGTACGTGCCGAATGAACGAAACGGGCGACATCATTCAGGGCACATACAGGCATGCATCCAAAATGGAGGCATTGACCCCCGATACCCCCTCGCTCGATAAGAAGGACATCTTTACCTGCGGATGCGAGGCGAATGGACGCGATCCTTCCTGCCGGGACCCCCCCTAGAATAACAATCACGGGTATTCCTTTCCCGATAAAGGGAAATTTTTTTCCTTTTAAGGAGGGGAGCTCAGGAGATGAACCAGTCTTCTCACTGCACAACCCCACACCTTAAAATACTTCGACGCCCTCATCCATTGGCTCTGAAAGCAGTTCTCCCGTAAAAGCATTAATCTCGACAATCTTTTTGCCCCGTATCTGCCAGATCGGGATATAGACCTGCCTTGTATCAACAGAGATATTTTTCTTATCGGGTTTGAGGATCTTTTCTTCGTAAAAGATTGCATCCCCTTTTTCCTGCTTGATGCGCACTTTCTGGGTAAGCCGATCGATCAGCTCATTGACAATTCGCTCTGTTGCCTCATCTTTCCGGATATGGGGATCAGAAACTTCGGCGCCTACCGGAATCTCCGTTTCCTCAACTAACTTATCATCAAGGTCGATTTTTATACCGTTGATTGCATTAATTGCACCCCACCCGTCAGCATCGAAGGGAATACGCCGTTCCTTGTAGACCTGTTCGCCACTGCTGGTGTAGTGAAAAAGGTAATAGGGTATGAAGCGGAGTTTTGCAGTTCCCTGAACTCCCCCGGTTCGCATTGCTGCCTGTTCGGTTATTTTAACCGGGTAATGCGGAATGGTGATGCCAGAGGACTCCTCTTTCCTGGATATTTCCTGCCCGGTGGATACGGGTGTAACAGATGCTTTTCTGCCTTTTGATGGTGTGAGATCCAGTGCCAGTTCGCGGTTAAGAATGTCGGCCAGCACAGCCTCCCCGGTAAACCGTACAAATTCGTCGACCCCCCAGCGGATACAATTCTCGGTTACAATTTCTTTATCTACGGAAAAGAGGAGTTTCTTGCAGTTCATCTCATGATCGTCGATCATCAGATTGTAATTTGTTTTATCAAACTGCCCGATAAGGTCACTGTCGTTTGAACAGAGTACCAGAAGGCAGGTGCTGTCCCGTACCGCAGAAAGATCAAGAGGGTCATCAACCTCTTCGACCTCAAAACGGGCTGCCTCAAGAATGAGACGCATCGCATTCTTGGCTTTTTCCCGCATGTCGTGTTCCATCATAAATAAATTGCCATGGTCTTATAGAACAATTTTTCTATTGCGATGTCTGAAATTATTGTAATGACCGTTCCGCTCAAGTTCGTCAACCATAGCATTGAAGATTTTGCCATGCAGGTGACTTTTGATCCGGTTTCGGGAGAAGGTAACGTTGTTTATAACTTATCGCTGATTAAAAACGAAGATCTCGACTTTGCAATCTCCACGCTTAAAGATGCATATAAGACCGGTGTAACGGTGAGTGGTCGTGTCAGATTCCTCCCTTCCGGTGAGAAAATCGCTGGTTATACGGTGCCCAAAGGATTCACCGGAATCTGTACAATCTGCAGTATAACATTCGATGGTCTTCTTATCCGCCGGGGAATTCCGATCACCCCTATTGGTGGGGGAATTGTCGAGATAGAAAAACGTACACCCATGCGGTTTACCCACATCATCCTGTATGAACATACAACTATCGATCCTCTTCAGGTGCTTTTTTCCCAGAAAACAACCTCTATTACCAGCGTAATGCGCACGGGAAGCGGGGCAATCCTGGCAAATATCAGGGAGTTTCATATGGAAGCTGAACATCAGGTTGGCTTAGTGCTTGACGAGCTTTCAGGCAGCAGCCTCACCGGTATTCTCGAGCTGGGTATGCCGAACCTGCCTCTGCTCGGTGTTCCGGTAAGTCCGCAGTTCATTGCAATGGCAGCTGTTGGTGGCACAAATCCGATGGCCGCAATACGAGAGGGTGGTCGCTGGGTGCAGACTCAGGCAATGAAGGGACTGATGGAAATTTCACAGATGGATGAGATCAGGGATTACTAAAAAGATTTTTTTCATCCGGTTTTTTTTGCCCAGTCGAAGATCAGGTTATAATATCGCACAAAGAAACGGACGAATCCTTCGGATTCTGAAAACAGTGCAACTGCATCTTCCTCCCCAACACCGACGATAACCATTACGCTCCGATTGTCAATAATACAGACCCCGCCGGCCATCATATCTTTTGCTTTGTCAAGCTCTTTTGGGATTTCAGGATGTTTTAAGACATATACTTTCATTTTTTTGGGTATCTCTGCAGCCCATTGAGGTGTGATAATTTCGACTTTGATATGATGTGCCGAGGAGATGAGTTTATCCTGAATATCAGGAGATAAAAACTGGGGGTGAGCAATAATTCTGATCTCATGCTTTGCACGGGAAATGGTATCAGTGAATTTTTTTTTGATATTTTCAAGACCGTAAATATTCCAGATGAGTTCCTCACCCGACGAACCCGGGCCTGTCCGTTCCCTGTATATCTTCGACAAGGAATCACGTGCAAATTGTGCATCCCGTTCAATATGTTCCATCAGTTTGGAAATGGAGTCTTCAGGGGAAAAGGAAGCAAATCGTTTGGGTGCAGACTGAGAGACTGACACGAGTCCTTTATCAAGAAGCTGATCAACAACCGTATAAACCGATGCGCGTGGAACCCCGGAGATCTCATGAATCTCGCTTGCCGTGGCACTTTCCAGTTTCAGGAGTGCAATATAGACGAGTGCTTCATACTTTGTCAGACCGAGTGATTTGAGACATTCAATAACACGAACTGAATTTTCTGACGGCAATTTCATCGAAACATCCCTTTATATCCTGTAATATTAAATGTTGTTATAATAATAACAACAAGTGGGCATTTATGAAATCTTTCTAAAACCGATAATTGTTTTTCTTGTTCTTTGAGATCTTTTTACCTTATCCTGGCAAGAACCCCCCGATATCGGCAACGCTATCGGGGTGCCAGCGAGTATTGCGGAGCACCGTGGATGTTAAAAGGGAGACCCGGCTGCGGTCGCTATTTGCAAAAGATACAGGTCTTACTGTAAGGGTAGTTAACATCCTGATAGAATCGGCGCCGGGTATTATTTACTTGTAATGCGAAAGAAGAAGTGATGCTTGGATGGGAAGGCGAGCTGCCTCAGCCCGCGGTTCGGACTATTGAGGAGATGCGTTCTGTCCTTGCCGTTCCTTCGTGTGAGAGCAGCGGTGTCCTCTATTATATGTACCGGGACCTTGCTAAATCGGATGCAGACTGGAGGTGGTTACACCACCACAACCTGCGTTACGATCTTACGGTCATTCCTTCACGGACTCTCTGTGGGGAATGGGTAAAGACCAAGGGGCACTATCATCCGAAGAACCCTGCAGGGATCGGTTATCCGGAGATCTATGAAGTCATTGAAGGTCAGGCACATTACCTTCTCCAGTCACAGACACTTGATGATGCGGTGATGATCTCTGCACGAGCCGGTGATCTTGTGATAATCCCGCCGGACTACGGGCATATATCCATCAACCCGTCTCCGGATACAACACTCACTATGGCAAATATTGTCTCAACGGCATTCCAAAGCGAGTATGGTGAGTATGAAAAATATCATGGTGCTGCTTATTATGAGATGAGTTCCGGGAAGATGCACAAAAATTCCCATTATCCCGTTTGTCCCCCAATAAGGTATATCGGGGCAAGCTGCGGGATGGGGACTCACCGGATATGCAAGGCACCCCTGTATAACCTGATCGGGAACGAGGATGCACTCGCATTCCTCAACTTCCCGGAAAAATTCCTTACGGTATTTTCTGTACTGCTAAAAGGTTAGGTGCCGGAATTCTTTTGTGTTCACTTTTTTTCACGAGCCCGAGCACCTTTTCTTCGGTGGGTGTTGCTGCAATCCAGCCCTTCAGCTCAAGTGCCTGGAGTGAATGATCAATTTCTGCATAGGAAAGACCGATCTCTTCTTCATCGCGCTGTCCCTCCCACAGACCAGCGGAGGGTGCCTTTTTAATAATTGGTTCGGGAATTCCAAGTTCATTGGCATATTCATAGACTTCAGTTTTATACAGGTGCAGCAAAGGCTGGAGGTCTGCCGCATTATCGCCATACTTTGTGCAGTAACCGAGCATAAATTCACTCCTGTTTGAGGTACCACAGACTATTTTCTGGTCACGGTTGGCGTGATAATACAGAACAGCCATACGGGTTCGCGCCATCAGATTGCCGAGCAGGTATCGGGACTCTTTAAATTCCGGCATGGTTCTGAATCCTTCAAGCATGGGTTCTATGCTTATTACATGGTGAATCATCCCCATCTGCTCACAGAGCGCTGCAGCATCTTTGATATCTGCCGGGTTGCTAATCGTGGAGGGAAGGGAGAGTCCCAGCACTTTATCGCCGCCGATTGCCCGGCAACAGAACGCCGCTGCAACCGCTGAATCAACACCCCCGCTCAGTCCCACAACAATTCCCCTGCACCCGCTTGTCCAGTATGCGTACCGGATCATCTGTTCTACCTGCCCCATCCTGCACCCGAGTTCAGTTACCATAACCCTCACCCCGCTTAGAGTAGTCGGATGAACTTTTTCAATTGTTCGATATTTCCTACAGCTACGACAGAATCCCCCTCCGTCAGAATCTCATCCGGACCAGGGGCAACAACAGAAGAGCCTGGTTTCTCGATACCGATGATACGGACACCGGTTTTCCTGATAAACCAGCTCACCGGTTTCGGATAGATGGTTCGGACATGGTTAAGGATTACCAGATCATTGTTTGGCAGTTCAAGAAGGATGGTTATTGTGTCAGAAAGAATGATCCTGGCAATCGTCTGCCCTCCAATCCTGGGAAGGAGAGCAACATAATCAGCACCCGCCCGGTATAGTTTCTCAACGGATGCCGGCTCATTTGCCCGTGCAAGGATCCGGATAACCGGGTTCAGGTTCCGGGCCATGAGTGTGGTAAATATATTCACATCGTCGTCGTTCAAAGCAACAATACAAAACCGTGCCTCTTCGATTGAGGCTTTTTTTAGCACATCCTCATCTTCAGCATTACCGATAACCTGCTCCACTTCCTGTTTTTTTGAATCGACCACGATGCATGAAACACCGGATTCCGAAAGTTTCTGGTATGCACCTGCACCAACATCCCCAAAACCGGCGATAACTGCCAAAGCATCTGTACACTCGTCTGTATTGAACTCCTCCTTGAGCGTGGCGACTATGGCTTCAGTCCTGCCAAAAAGGAACAATGATGTAGTGTTGTCGACGACAATATCCTCATCGGGAGAGGGAATGAATTTTCCTGCCTTCCAGAGAAACGGGATGATGATACCGAACCGCTCAAAAAGATGAAGTTCTTTCAGGGATTTAAACGCAGCATTGCAGCCGAAGACCAGGGGGATGTTGATAAGCCTGAGTTCCTGACCCCCGTCATGCTGAAGATCGAGGGTAATCCTGTTCAGCCCGGGAATAGCCTGTTCGCTATCCCCTCCCGGCTTGAAGATGGCATGGCGTGCCAAAAGCTTTCCCGTAGTGTGTTTGGGAGATAGCACATAATCCGCACCAGCAAATCGGAGGTACCGGTCAAAAGAGAGCTTGTCTACCACTGAAATTATCTTTCCTTTTACCTGTTCACGTATACCAAGAACGATATTGGCGGTCTGCCGCTCATCCAAACAGATAACAACAAAAAGTGCTCCCGTTATATGTGCTGCCGACCATGTTTCAGGATCAGTATAATCCCCCCAGATCACATAGGCATGTTTACGGTAACGTGTGGCAATTTCAAGGGCTTTTCCTTTATCCTGTTCGATAATAACAATATCCTGGTCAGAGATGCTTAGACTGTCAATAACCGAACTGGTAAGCTTGTTATAACCCATGATGATGGTATGTCCGGAAAGGCGGTGAGGGGTTCTTCTTGGGGGAGCGGGAGCAAGAAGGGTAGTAAGGAAAGGGGCGAGAAGAAGCGGGATAACAACGAAGATCATGATTACGCCGGACAATATGATCTGGATAGCCAGAAATCGGGTAATTTCGCTGGAGAAGGGTAACAACTCGCCATATCCGACCGTTGTCATCGATTCAACGACAAACAGAAGTGATTCAGACCACGAAAGGGGTTTGCTCTCCAGTAGTGGATAGTACGAGTAAAATAAATAGGTATTGAGTCCTATCAGCAGGGCAAACGCAAAAAAATAGATGGAGATTTGTATGCCGGGAGAATTCCGGATTGCCCTCCATACCCGTCCCCGCCTAAGTGCCATTTGCAGTCACCTCATTGATTATCCGGCAGCTCTGGCATATGCCAGATATTGATTCACCGCACTGCTCACAGGAAGAAATTGAATCTGCGATGGACACACAAGCACCAGTTAGTTTTTCCCCAAGGTTCATGACAGCGTATTTTGTTGCCGGGTGACGAATGGTGAATTCATTCAGCATTGCCTGCACATCCTTGTCAAATGGTTTGTAATTATAACGACAAAGGGATCGATCACACCCTTTGATATGAAGATCTGCATAGAGTGCCACTTCTTTGTGAGGGACAGAGATGAACGGCCGGATCCGGGGAATTTTTCCTCTGACCTCTCGCTCTGAATTCACCAGAATCTCAGGAATCCCCAGGAGTAGATTCTTCAGCACCGACACTCCCCGCTCGTCGAGAGTCTGGCTCAAAGCAAGTTTTGTTATCGCGTGTTTTTTGGCAATCTGGTTCAGCAGGAAATTCCGGAGAACGCGGCAATACGTGCAGGAAAGGGTGCCTTTTATTGTTGTGATCTCATCAACGGTAGTCCCAAAGTTTTCCTCAAAAGATCCCATGATGCATTCCGTGTCCAGCAGTTCAGCGATCCGCATCGCATTTTTCGGATCACGATATCCCGTGATTCCTTCATCGATTGAAATTGCAGAAATTGTAATATCGCGACGATTTGATGTAAGTTTTTTTAAAAAATACAGGAGTGCAGCGCTGCTTTTGTCACCGGANAGGGCGACAGCGATATGATCGCCAGGTGTAATCCACCGGTGNCTNCGGATTTCATGCTTGGCTTTTACCTCAACATCAGCTTCANAATGTTGTTTGCAAAGGTGCAGCCCGGAGTATTCCTGAAAAAGTATCGCGTTCCNCCTGCACTTGTTGCACTGCATTCGTCAAATCCATTTTTTATCTGGANGATAAAAGATGTTTAAGGTTGCGCTGGTTGCTTTTTGATACGACATCGAAAGATGTGATTTTATAGTCTTACACATAACCACTCTAACGATTATGGTCGTCGCCGCGGAGCATATCCGCACCCTGAACAAGTATGAAAAATCCATCCTCAACGCGCTTGAACGTGGGATGAAACACTACGCATGGGTGCCGCTGGAACAGATCAAAATAGCTACCAGACTTTCAGAATCCGAAATCAACTACCGCCTCGCCCGTCTGATCGAATGGGGCATGGTCCGGTTCAATCCCGTGCCCTACGATGGATATGCTCTTGTTTTTGGTGGTTACGACACGCTTGCGCTCATGACCCTCACCCGGAACGGAACGATATCGGCTCTCGGATCGAAGATTGGCGAGGGAAAGGAGTCGGTAGTATATGAAGCTCTGGGGCTTGGCCCGGTTGCTATCAAGTTTCACCGGGTTGGTGGGCGTTCATTCTCATCAGCACGTGTCAACCGTGATTACATGCCTGAGGAAGGTCACTGTCCCTGGCTGATTGCTTCCCGGAGATCGGCAGAACGGGAATACCAGGCACTCACTGCCCTGCACCCGAAAGTCACTGTACCCCTCCCCATCGGACAAAACCGTCATACGGTTGTGATGGCATTGATAACCGGTCCAAATCTGAATCATTGCCGGGTTGAAGAGCCAGAAGAGGTGCTTGATGAGATCCTTACAAATGCTGGCATTGCCTATCGAGAAGGAATTATCCACGGCGACCTTTCAGAATATAACATCCTCATGGAGGGGGGGAGGTGCGTTATCATTGACTGGCCACAGTGGGTAGGAACCACACACCCGAATGCTGCGTCAATGCTGGAGCGTGACGTCGATAATATCCTCACGTTTTTTAAACGTAAATACAATGTCAAGTATGATCGCGGGGATGCGATACGATGCGTGATCGATTAAGGGTCTTTGGTATTGATATCATCAAAGGTTCGGTGAGGTCACGGTCCCGGCGGCCAATGTATGCTCTTGTGCGGATGGAGGGACAGAACATTGACAGCGAGTCGGAGGTCTCGATGTTCCGGCTCTTTCGCATGCTCAATGAAGAACAACCTGATATACTTGCGGTAGACAGCCTTCAGGAAATCGCCGCAGACCAGCACGATCTTTTTTTCTTTTTACAGGCTTTGCCTCCGCAGACCCGGCTTGTTCAGGTAACCGGAGGGGAACGTAAGGAGACGCTCGGTAAGGTTGCTGCCCGGTACAACATCAGCTTCAACAGGTTTGATCCGTTTGCTGAAGCCCGCACTGCTGCACACGTGGCTTCTCTTGGTGCAGGAGCAGAGGTCATCGCATTTGAAAACGAAAGCGAAGTAGTAGTAAGCCGGCACCGGTCCCTGGGAAAAGGCGGGTGGAGCCAGAATCGTTACGTGCGAAAGATCCATGGTGCTGTGCAGTTGAAAGGGCGAGAGATTGAGATGGCTCTTGTTGCAGCAGGGCTCCGGTACGAGAAAAAAGAGACCCGGGCATTTGGCGGATGCAGCAGGGTGGCATTCCGGATCTTTGCAACAAGAGATCAAGTCCCAATTTCAACGTACCGTGGCTCCGATGTGCAGGTTCGAATCAGTGGGAAACGCCTCGAGAGGATTCGGTTCCGCCCTCTCTCGGGTAAACCGCGGTACCTGATTGTAGGAATTGATCCTGGTACGACTACAGCGGTCGCCGCTCTTGATCTCGATGGTAACCTGCTTCATCTTGCAAGTTCCCGGCAGATGAATATGGGAGATGTCGTTGAGTCACTCTGCCGCGTAGGAAAACCGCTCATTATTGCATCAGATGTGCAGGAAATGCCCCATTCTGTAGAGAAGATCCGGCGGGCGTTTTCTGCTGTTGCCTATACCCCAAAACAGGATGTGAGTGTTGAGACAAAGGTAGAACTTACCGCAGCCTTTCCGTATGGAAACGATCATGAACGTGATGCTCTTTCTGCTGCGCTTGATGCGCATCGCCAGTACCGGCATAAGTTCCAGAACTTACTGAAGCGAATTCCCCCGGGACATGATCTTGACGAAGTACGGGCACGGGTTATCAGAGGACAGTCACTCGATCAGGTAATCGGTGATATGAACGCCATAACGCCGATGCCATCAATAGATGCACCTATGGTCCCGGTGGAAGTAAAACATGATGAGAAGGTAAGGGTGCTTGATGGGATGGTGAAACGCCTTCGTACTTTTGTTGGAGAGCTGCAGGAAGAAGTCAAGGAGAAGGATTATGAAATCCAGAGGCTTCAGGTCCGCCTCCGGAAGATCCACACGTCTCAGGATGCAAAGATTGCAAAGGATACTGAAGTGATAAAAAAAGATGTCATTATACAGAGCTTAAAAAAGCGACTGCGAAAGGAGGAACGGCATAACAGGAATCTTTCCAAACGCATCGTACGCATCAAACAGTTTGCCGAGCTCTCAATGGATGGTGAAGTGCTGCCGGTGAAAGTGATGGAGGCTCTGACAAAAGAAGGGTTTCGCCGGCTCATTGAGGAGGTTGGGATAGAAGAAGGAGACATTATCTTTGTGACCCGGCTTGATGGCTGGGGAAAAAGTGTGGTTAAGGATCTCGCTGGAATCCGGATAAAAGCGGTTGTTACCGGTGAAGCGGTACTTGCAGAAAGTGATCCCCGGATGCTTCCGATATTCCGGGAAATGGGCATCCCCCTAATTTCTGATAAGGATGCCGGTGTTCAGGTTCGGGGAAATCGGGGGCTCTGTGGGAAGGAAATGCTAAAAGCCGCTCTTATACACTGGCAGGAAATGCAGGATCAGCATGAAAGGGAAAAGAAATCTGAAATGATCGAGCACATCTTCAAAGAGTATAAGAGCGAACGGGGTAAGGAGGTGCGAAAGAGTGGATGACCGTGAACTCTTAAACGTCGTGATGGGAATTGTCGGAAAAGAGAAATGCCTGGATGATTGTGCCGAAATACCCTGTGGTGATCAGGTTATGGTGGTAACAACGGACATGCTCCACCGTACTACGGACTTTGTTGAAGGGATGAGCGACTGGCAGATTGGCTGGATGAGTGCAGCGGTTACGCTTTCCGATATCGCGAGCATGGGGGCGGAGCCGAAATATCTCCTGATTGCTGTCGGGCTTGATACATGGCAGAAGCTGGCCGGGATCATGCAGGGTGCACAGGATTGTTGCACACGATTCGGCGCTGCGATTATTGGTGGGGATATTGACCGTCATGGAGAGCTGACTGTCGTGACTACCGGACTCGGACTTGTAGAAAAAGACCATATTGTGCGTCGGACCGGTGCACAAACCGGGGATCTTGTCTGTATTACCGGTACACCCGGCCAGGCACAGGCATACCTTGACGGGTACATCCAGTTTAAAACGGCCCTCTTTGAACCACAACCCCGGGTTGAGGAAGGTCAGCGTCTTGCCAGAGCAGGTGTCAGCGCGATGATGGACGACAGTGACGGCATTGCCCTTTCACTTTGGGACCTGCTCAGTGTCAATGAATGTGGATTTTCCCTTGATTCTACAAAACTACCAGTTCCTGCCGGGATTCCTGCAAATCAAGCCCGTGAACTTGCTCTTTATGGGGGAGGGGACTACGAACTAATCTTTACCCTGCCCCCGCAATGGCATCCGGTTCATGGCGTTTCTTATACGGTTATCGGCACAACAATTAAAGAAAAAATTGTCCTGATTGATAATCAGCCTGTCGAAAAACGCGGATACCAGCACCGGTGGGAATAATATTTGATGCTCTGGGGAGGTCTCTTTGAAAATTTTATCACATGAAGCCAAAAAACCGGAGTACGCAATAAACAAGAAGTGAGATGCCAGCGACTTTGATTGTCTGGGTATTCATATCGTTAACAAATTTTTTCTTGTAGCTCTCATCATTCATCGCCCTGAACACCGGTTTAATAAGAATCAGCCCGAAGGGGAATAATGGGAGCAGCCAGTAATAACCCATTTCTACTGAGACGAGGAAGGCGCAGAGTATCAACGCAAGAACCATGAGTGCAATGGTCCACTTGAATGCTGCCTGCTCTCCTATGATCATGACGGAATTTCTCCGTTTATTCCGATCCTTTTCAATATCCCGGATTTCATTGAGGAGTTCACTGATAATACCAAATATTGCCAGGAGAGAAAAAAAGATGATGCCCATTCGATCGAACGGGTGATACAGGAGGTATCCGAGCATTCCGCAGAGCATCGGCAGGACTGCATGATAGACAAGGTCAAGTCCGGCAATGTTTTTCGTCTCAATGAGGAATGAGTACGTAACAAACATAAAAAGGATCAGCACTTCTATCCAGAGCAGCTTTGCCGGAAGGAGCACCATACTTCCCAGGGTAATAAGGAAAAGGACAGCGCTCACGAGAACAGCAAACCTCAAGGACATAGTACCATCTGCCAGTGGATTTCTGGGAAACGGTGTTTGTGCGTCCAGCTCACGATCTGAAATATCATTTACCACAAATCCGAACGCGGAGGAAGCGATGATAAAAATCACCAGGTAGACAAGAGAGATATCTACTGTGGAGGATCCGAGGAAAGCCCCGAACAATCCGACAATGATGGACAATAACCCATATTCCCCGAACCGTAGAAGTCTGACCAGCGGATTGATACGAACTCTCCTGAATGAATATTAACAATCATTTGATTAAATACCTCATAAAATAATGGTGACACAATGGGTGTTTGCTGTCACTTCCTGTCATTTCAAATCCGAATCATTCAATACTCAAGCAGGAAAACAGCTATGCAGAATTAATGGGATGATGGATGGCTCACGTACTGCTCTCTCCGCTCAGCTGGGGTCTTGGTCATGCAATGAGAGATATCCCTATAATCAGGAGCCTGCTGGACCATCACCACGAGGTTACTATCGCTGCGTGCGGTAACGCACTCACCGTTCTCCGGCACGAATTCCCTGAATGCAGCTTCATTGAGTTTAACGATTACCCTTCGCCTTACAGCACAAGTCGTTTCTTTATCCCGAAGTTTATTGCATCCCTGCCAAATATGTCAAAAGCCCTGGCAGAAGAACGCCATAACCTGCAACGCATTCTTGAAAGAGACCATTATGATCTTATCATCAGTGACAACCGGGTCGGGGTGTATTCGTTAAAAATTCCCACGATCTTTATCACTCATCAGCTCCACTATCACTTCCCTCTCCTGTTCTGGCCCATAGAACTTTCCGCAATCGTTGCAAATCACTTCCTGTTTGAAAATTTTTCCCGGGTCATTGTTCCCGATAATCCTCCTGGGGCGACATCCATTGCGGGAAAACTATCCCGTCCGGTTCGCGGGGTGACCGATTCAAAGGTATTTTTTTCAGGAATTCTCTCAAGCACCCCAAAAATGGATGTTGAGCAGGATCTTGACTACCTCGTCCTGATATCCGGACCCGAGCCTCAGAGAACACGTCTTGAGGAGATCCTGATACCCATGCTGGCCGATCTTGAAGGGTCCACGATAGCCTTGCTGGGCAGTCCGCAAAAAACAACGACACGATCACTTTCTGACAGGTGTACGCTTATTTCTTATGCAACCACGCAGGAAAAAATACGCCTCATGAACCGGGCGAAGTTTGTAATCTGCCGCTCGGGGTATACTTCAATGATGGAACTTGCTGAACTCAATAAGCACCATGGGCTCTTTATTCCAACCCCGGGACAACCTGAACAGGAATATCTTTCCTATTATTACGAAAAGATGGGCTGGTTTTATTCGAAAAGTCAGTACCAGCTCAACCTGAAGCAGGATATCCCTCTTGCAATGAAGTATAAGGGATTTCCGTCAGTTCCCCCAACCAAGGATAATGCCATTCGCCTTTATGACGAGCTGCTGGCAGAGTATCTTGATTGAACGAAATTGAATGCGGATGTGAAACGGCGGAGTTCATATAGGCGGATTACCCACTAGTGAATATGGACGATATGGTCGTTCAGGGCTTCGGTGCGATCGTCATTATTTATGGCGGATTGATCGTCATAACACTCGGGATAGTGCTCTTTATCAAGAAATTCTGGGATGCGCTGGTTTCAGGAGATACCGGGTTTATCCTCTTATGGTCTGCGATCATTCTCGTATTGGTATCCCTGTATGCAGGATGCGGGTTTTTACTTCGTAAATATGAGATAATCTGACACGGTCTGCCAATCTTTTTTATCCAAGAACTGTTGAGCCACCTCATCCGACCGCCGGAATGTTTTTCATCTGGCTGCTGGTGCTTACGTTTTATTGCACATTTTTAACTGTCGATAGTAGTACCACTTTTTCGGTCTGGCCTGGCAAGAAGCGGTAAACGACAGTGAAGAGAACAGGAAAGTAGCGGTAATCCAGGTTACTGACTATAAATATGATGAATGAAAGATATTTCATTTATCAGATAATCCTTTGGCGCATCACATGGAATCTTTGGAGAGTAAACTGGACAGACTGTCTCCTGAACAGCGAAAAGAAGTTGAAGAGTTTGTGGAGTTTCTTATGTACCGGTCAGGAAATTCACCGGGTTCTCCTGCCACCGCCCCGGCTTCCACGGAGCTCAAGAAAGCAGCTCCTCCCCCGCTTACCCTGCCGGAACCAGTTCATGTCTCCGAAAATCCCCCGCAGAAGATCTATGATTTACCCCGTATTGAAAACACTTCAATATCCCCGGGGAATGAAGAGCAGGTATCTCTCATGCAGGAGATTACTGTTGGTGGTGATGACAGGATAACTCGTGATTATATGGACTACGGGCAGTACGAACACCAATCGTCACCTGCAATTATTGCGGTAAAAAAAGTGAAAGAAAAACTGGAAAAACAGGGTGAACAGGAAAAACCCCGGGTATCACTTGACTGGATAGATTGAGTTTTTACCTGGAAAAACGAGTGGACTCGACGGGATTTGAACCCGTGGCCTTCACGTTGCAAACGTGACGATCTACCCCTGATCTACGAGCCCTTTTGAATAAAAGGTTGCGGTATACTATTTTTCTGCGGATTCCATATAGTTGTTACTGATCATTCTGGAAATTGTGAAGTCAGAATACAATATGTTAACTATCAGAGTTGCAAAAAAAGGGAATTTATCCCTGCCGAAGTCCCCTTACTCTTTTTTAGCCTTTGATATATGGGAAAAAATCGTGGCGATTGCTCCAATAGATGCAGTAATAACCCCTATTATGGCCGCTATCACACCAGGATTTTCAAAAGCTCCCTGTTTTGGTGTGGGTTCTGCGGTCACCGGTACTGCAACAATAATCGGTGTTGCTACAGGAGTAACTGTATTTGATGAAATGACCTGGTTTAATGGTGGAAGCGTCCCGTATGCATGAGTTGTCTGACCTGCGAGTACATAGATCGTACCTTCGTAATCGTAATAGCCACTCAACGACAATCTGATGATATGATTTCCCGGCTGAATGTCGGTCAGGTTTGCCGGTGTAGTTCCATAGTACCTTCCATCAATCAGGACACTGGCCCCAAGGGGGGACGAATAAACGGAGATACTCCCCAGATTCGATTGAGTAGGAGAAGGGGTTGTGGCAGTTGTTTTCGGTACCTTTAAATTCACGAGAAAAGTGATCAAACGGTGATTGACAAGGTCAGCTTCTGTACTGTTCAGGTATCTGCTGTTTGATCCAGGGGTCCATTCAATAACATACCCGTTCCCATATTTCCAATAGAGCAGGGCAGGATCCCCCTTATCATAGCTCAGGAACGTGACCGAGCCATCTTTTGCCTTTGCACGATATCGCTCTGAGAGTGGGTCAGTGTTGCTGAAGTTTGCAGGCATTCCACTAAAAATGGTTTTCGAAAGAGGTGTATCTGGATCGGTCACGAAAAAATACTGTCCATCCTCTGCGAACCCTTTGCTGCTGGCAGGCAGACTGGAATCAAACTTCTGGTAGTTTTTATTGCTCACAACAAAGATCTTTCCGGATGCAACTGCCTGCTCGAGAAGTAATGCTGTTGAGGGACTGAATGTATCCTCCCCGCCCATAAAGATAACATCAACAGAGGGATCAGTATATTTCGTAACGCTGGTGTCAAGATCTGTTCCCTGGGAACCCGGGAGAGAATACACAACAGTGAATGTATCCTTGTGGAGATCAGGATTGAAACCCGCGGTGTCCCCATAAATGGTAGTGTTGATTGCAGCCGAAGGCATTACAACCAGCAGTGCAGCAAACAGGATAAGAATAAATGTTTTTTTGGTTTTATTTAAGCCGACCATAGTCTCCCTTCGATTTTTTTACCGGGTAATCGTATAATTAATATCATCATTATTGTTCAGTTGTCACTTATATCCGTTTTGGTAACTGTCGTTATGAAAAAGACAGCAGGAAATGGAAAAATGGCAGGAAACAGGAAAATTCAGCAGCGGACACAAAAAATACTCAAAGGAAATTAATAATTTCTTTGCGATATTGAATCGGAGTGTATAGAAATGGCAAAACTCATCATTGAATCAAAAAGGAGGAAAACGGACTTATCGAATACATTGTAATCCCCCATAACCCGAAACTTATAACCAGATTATTCTGACCACAATAAACGACCTCAGGGAGCTGGTGGCAAAACCTGAAGCCATGCCCTAAGGTGAAGTTGAGGAGACAAATAAAAAGTAACTTTTTTTATAATGTAAATATTAAAAAAAATTAGCGATCTACCCCTGATCTACGAGCCCAAAAATGAAATGATATCAGAGAATAATCTCGATATCTAACTTTTCTGCCAGTTCCTTATATCTGTTCCTGATAGTGACTTCTGTTACACCAGCTACTTCTGCCACTTCGCGCTGAGTGCGTCGTTCACCGCCAAGGATAGAGGATATGTAAATTGCGGCTGCGGCAACACCGGTCGGACCCCTGCCACTTGTTAATTCACGTTCTCCTGCCTGACGCAGGATTTCAACAGCCCGGCTCTGCACTTCACCCTTGAGTGAAAGCCCGGAGCAGAAGCGTGGTACATAATCAATAGGGGATGTCGGGAGAAGTTTGAGCCCGAGTTCCCTGGAGATGAACCGGTACGTCCTGCCAATCTCTTTTCTGGATACACGGGATACTTCTGCAATTTCATCAAGGGTACGGGGTACATTGCACTGGCGGCAGGCTGCATAGAGTGCTGCTGCGGCAACACCTTCAATGCTCCGCCCCCGGATCAGGTTCTTGTCCACCGCATCCCGGTAAACAACTGCTGCAGTTTCACGGACGTTTCTCGGGAGACCGAGTGCAGACGCCATACGATCAAGCTCTGAAAGAGCGAATGCGAGATTGCGTTCGGTTGCATTGCTGACCCGGATACGGCGCTGCCATTTGCGAAGCCGGTAGAGCTGTGCACGGTTTTTCGATGAGATTGCCCTGCCATACGAATCCCGGTTGCGCCAGTCAATCATCGTTGAAAGACCTTTGTCATGGATCGTAAACGTCATGGGAGCCCCGACACGTGAGCGCTTCATGCGCTGGTCGTGGTCAAATGCACGCCACTCAGGACCCCGGTCAATGAAATCGCCATCAATGACGAGACCGCAA
>PDVJ01000015.1_pt1 | contig 47726 bp, 51 predicted proteins | sample 1369811 | NCBI WGS metagenome assembly PDVJ01 (sample SAMN07795376, study PRJNA414565) | Alkali sediment metagenome, whole genome shotgun sequencing project. | reverse complement strand
CATGCGAACTTAGAATGCGTTTTGCAGAGGTGTCGATGTGCGTAATGGTTTGATTGAGTTCCAGTCGAACGTTTGGATGCAAATCCAGCGTGATCGATTCAACGCATTGGCTTTTATCCACCAGTGCGCACAGATGGATACGGTCATAGGGAGGATGGGTTTCATCGGAGACAATCACCACCTCAGATTCGGGGGATTTTTGCAGTATCGTATTGGCAAGGTATACCGCTGATATTCCACCGCCAACGATCACAATACGCACTGTTTACCCCTTTTTGAATGATGTGTCATTATGACATAAAGTTCTTCATTAGGCTATAATAACAAAAATAATTCAAGGCCTTGTACACATGTCAAAATTCCCAACCCTCTTACAGCAGTTTCGCTCTTTTTGTTTGCAAAACAAAGCCACCGATTTTGAAGAGGCCGTAAAATATTTCGCCGTGTTCGGGGGAATGGGCTGGGCGGTAGACATGTCCAAACCCTTGGATGAACTGATCGAAGAAAAAATATTAAAAAATTACCGCTACATCCATGGGGACATCGCGAAAATCACCCAGAGCAACCAAACGCATCATGCCCTTCTGAGTGCTTTGGCGGTTGGCGATCGTCGCGAATTTTCGGCATTCAAACGTGCCGATGCCGTACGTGAGGACGGACGTGCCTCCATCAAGTTTTTGATCGACAATGGATTGCTTATACGGGATATTTCCCAAGACCAGCCGGTGAATGAAAATGAAATCGTCTCGGACAAGTTTCATTTCACACAGCCATTTATGCGATTTTGGTTCTCCAGTATTTCACCCTATTACAAAGGGATAAAAGAAGGCGATTTTGCAGAGGTAAAAGAGCGCTGGAGCCATCTGCAGTATGAATTTTTTGATCTTATCTATGATCAGTTGGTCATGGAGCTGGTCAAACTCGATTTCCCTCATGACCCAATTGAGAAAATCGGCTCTTACTGGGACAAAAAGACGGAGATCGATATTTTGGCACGAACAAAATCGGGCAAGATCATCGCAGGTGCCTGCAAGTATTCAAAAGCAAAAGCCAATAAAAGCGAACTCACAAAGCTCAAAGAGAAATGCGAACAAGCACAGATCGACGTGAATGTCTTCGTCATCTTTTCAAAAAGCGGTTTCTCAAGCGAACTGAAAAAGGAAAAGGGAGAAGCGGTCAGATTGATGTCTCTCAAAAATCTCTCCTACCTGATGGACAACATCAAACCCAAAGAGCTTCTTGTCCATACCAACAAGAAATACTAAGGGCTTTTAAAGCACAGCTTCCCCGTAGAGATGCACATCACGGCGCGGATAGGGGATACTTAGCCCTGCTTCCCCTAACGCCTTATAGACCGCCAGATTGACCTCATACTGCATCTTGAAAAACGATCGGGTAGGAACCCAATAGCGCATCCCTATCTCCAGAGCATTATCACCGAATTTTTCAATGCCGACAATGGCTTTGTTATCGGCAGAGACGTTTTCAAACGTATCAATGACGTTTCGTATCACCGCAATCGCTTTTTCCACATCATCACTGTAAGCAATCCCCACACGCGACTCAACAATGCGATAGTCAAACGAGTTGACGATCACCTCTCCGATCATGTTTTTATTGGGGACGGTAATGAGCTCTTCATCTTCGGTTCGCAGCGTCGTATAGGCGAGTTTAATCTCTTCGACTTCCCCATAGATGTTGTTGATCAAAATCGTATCCCCGATCTTAAACGGGCGGCTGATCACAAGCGAAATCCCCGCTGCGAAATTGGCAACACTGCCCTGAATCGCCAATCCTGCTGTCAAAAATATCGCACCAACCGCCGCGATAAACGGTGCGATAGAAATCCCCAATTTCCCGATAGCGACAACGACCATCGCCCCCAATACCAATATCCGCACCGCATTGGCCGCGAATTTCCCCAACGTAACATCAAAATCGTGACTGTTAAAGAAATTGATCAACAGATTGTATATGTATTTTGAGAGAAACCATCCAATAACAATAATGAGCAATGCCCCGATGATTTGAAAACTGTAATTGGCCAAAAATGCAATCGTCTGATTGTAAAATTCCTGCATATAGTGTAGTTCTTGCTTCATCCATTTTCCTCTTTACAATTTATTCGGTGCGATTGAGTATTTTTTGCTTTTCGGCATCAAACTCTTCTTGAGAAATAGCGCCATTGTCCAACAGCTCTTTGATTTTTGCCAACTGATCGTATTTACTGCTGCAATCTTCCATCACAACATCGCTGACGCGCTTCATCGATTTGCCAAGCAACAAATACAATATCACCCCGATAAACGGCAGGAAAAAAACCACCAGCAGCCATACCACTTGCATCAAATCTTCTTTGAACTTGGAAGTGATAATATCGATCAGCGCCCATATCCAAAGCACAAAAACACCCAAGATCATCGCATAAAAAAACAATCCCAATCCAATCATCATTTCCATCTTTACCCCTTTATCTTCGTATCATTCATATCTTTTTGCAACTTACGTTTAGACTCACGATCTACATGATAATGTTTGCTGTTTTGCCCCAATTTCTTTTGGGTATTTTGCGCCTTCACATCATCTTTATAGTTTTCAACCCATTGCTCGTGCCGTTTTTTTTCTTTTTTATGCATATCTGTTTTAAATTTTTCAGAAGACATATTATCAACCATTTTTCGCCACTTAGCCTTTTTGGCTTCCGCTTCATCCGCACTGTTGTGTTTTTTCACAACAGCTGAGGCAGAAGACACCGTAGTGTTCCCCTCTGCGTACAAGTGCGACATTCCAACTATCATAATGGTAAGCATTTTTATACCGATGTTTTTAGTGATCACCTAGCTGCCTTATCTCTATTGATGTAACATGGTAACGAAATTTGACGCAGTTACAGCACAACTTATAAATCTAATAATCATCCCGATCTTTGATTTTAAAATTTGCAAAAGCCCCTTCGACACTCATCGTATTTTTATAGTGTGTGGGCATGTACTTAACACTTTTACTCTTCAAATTACAAACAGCAATACAAAAATAAGACCCCATAAACGGCTCAACAATGCATATGATATTTCCATCGACTTCCCGTGTCGTATGGATTACCCCTTGCAGTTTAGGGAAAAAATATTTGGGATAACTCAGTGGGGTGATTTCGACAACATCGGCATATCTCTTCTTATCCAGAGTGCTGGCAACGGTTCTAGCATCTTCAAAATTATCAAATTGCACACACCACTCATCGAAGATTTTGTTAAAGTGTTGTAAATCTTCATCCAAAAACCCGCCTGCGGGGCATTGTAAAGCATAAATACTCAATCCATAACCCTCCACAAAGTTTTATTATGGTGGAGCTGTGGAGGATCGAACTCCAGTCCAAAACCAAGAGAATAAAGGCGTCTACATGCTTAGTTATGTTGATTTAAATTTCAGACGACTTTCGCACAACATGCAAAGCTACATCATCCTATCCTCTAAATTCATTTTCATCCAAGGCATCCTGAAAATATATCTATCTGGTTTTTGATACTTCGAATACCCTCTTAGATAGAATCGTAGGGTGAAGCAGTCCTAAATTAAATTAAAACTTACGCTACAGCGTAAGCAGGACGGTAATTAGTATTGTTTGCGTTTAAGCAAGTGTGAGCCGTGTAACGGAGATGCTCAGTCCGGCATGCAACCTAAACCCTCCTTGATCCTGTCGAAACCATGTCAGCCCCAAGAAAAAGAAGAAACGCTATTATAGCAGAATTAGCTGTTTATGATTGATTTAATATTGCGTGACAATCGACGAACCGACGATGACCCCATCGGCCCCCTGCACTTTTTCACGTGCCGTTTGCTCATTTACACCGAATCCTACGTAAACAGGCGTTGGAGAGTGGCGTTTGATCATCGAGAGCACTGCACCCAAATCCTCAGCCTTGCCGCTTCCTGTAATCCCTGCATAGGCAACGAGATAGATAAATTTACGTGCACGCGCCGTAATGGTCGCAATGCGCTCTTCGCCATCGGTCGGTGCCACGAATGCGATATTGGCTAAGCTGCGATTTTCAAAAAGATCGTGATACCCAAGCGCCTCTTCGTGTGGAAGATCCGGGACTATAAGTCCGCTTACCCCGATGGATTTTGCCCGATCGAGCAGTTTTTCCATCCCGTATTGGTAAAACGGGTTGAAATAGCCCATCCACATGGTATCGATAGAGGGTGCAATCGCTTCGGAAATACTCAAAATATCGGCAAACCGAAATCCGTTTGCCAAAGAGCGTCCGTTTGCCTCTTCGATCACCGGACCATCAGCGACAGGATCGGAAAACGGAACACCGAGTTCCAAGGTATCAACACCGTTTTGACCCAATGCCAAGGCCAAATCGATCGTAAATTGTGTGTCGGGATATCCCGCAGTTATGTAAGCTACTAGGTGCTTCACGCTTTCTCCATATCAGGTAATATTAATAAGGTAAAATGAATCTTTGAGAGTTCATTGTCCATTTTAAAATCTTCTTGCCACTGCATAAACATATCGGAAACACTGATCAGCCAGTTAACCGTCTCTTCGTTGACCACCGTATCTCGTTTTCTAAGCGATTCTAACGCATCTTCCACCAAGGTTGCCAAACGTGCCATCGGTTCTATTTTCAAATATCCTGAAGCCGATTTGATGTTGTGAAAAATACGAAACAGTTCTTCGATGCTGTGGTGATACCGCTCGGTATTGCCCAAATCGACAATCAACGGTTCCATAATCTCAATCATCATTGAAAAGTGATCGAGAAATTCATCAACAATTTCAAAATCAAAATTATTTTCCAGATCGCTTCGTATGCCCATGTACTTTAGATCTCCTATATTTGGGAATTATACCTCTGTTTTCTTTAATCTCCATGTCATATTGCCCACAAAAGCACATGCCATAAAATTTTTCGGTAAACTATCTTACTTAATTATATTCACGATAGGTAAATAATGAAAAAACACTCCATTAGCACCATTGTAAAACGTAAAAACGGTGAGCCGTTGGTCATGATTACGGCGTATGACGCGTTGTTTGCCAGATTATTCGAAGAGAGTGCCGACATCTTGCTTGTCGGTGACAGTCTTACTATGAGCTTTGGCGGTAACTCCGATACCCTCAGTGCTACTATGGATCACATGATTTACCACACTGCCGCTGTTTGCAAGGGTGCGCCCAATACGTTTGTCATTTGCGATATGCCCTTTGGCACCTACATCGATGAGAAAACCGCGTTTGCCAATGCCCTTCGCGTGTACCAAGAGACCCCCTCAGATGCCATCAAGATCGAAGGGGGAGCCGATAAAGCCCATCTTGTCAAATATCTGACCCAAAACGGTATCGCGGTATGCGGACACATAGGGCTTTTGCCGCAAAGCGTTCGTGCTGAAGGGGGCTATAAAGTCAAAGGCAAAACCGAAGATGAAGCACTGGTGCTCATTGAAGATGCTCGCTCAATCGAAAATGCAGGTGCTTTTATCATCGTTATCGAAGGGGTCAAGGCCGACGTTGCCACCCGTGTAGCGCAAAGCGTCAGCATCCCCGTCATAGGAATCGGTGCGGGAAACGGTGTGGATGGTCAAGTGTTGGTTTTCTCCGATATGCTGGGTCTGTATGAGCCGTTTGTCCCTAAATTTGTCAAACAATACGCCAACGGTGCAGGAACGGTCAAAGAAGCGGTCAAAAAGTACAGCTCTGAAGTCAAAGACCGCTCGTTTCCGGATGAAAATTATGTTTACTAAGAGGTTGGTGTAGTGGAACGCATCGTAGAGATCGAAAAGTTTACCGCCGAAGACGCAACCGAACTCTCTTTGCGTCCTAGCGCATGGGCAGATTACGTCGGGCAAGATCAGATCAAAAGAAATCTGGGCGTCTTCATCGAGGCGAGCAGTAAGCGCAATGAAGCGCTTGATCACGTCCTCTTTTACGGCCCTCCGGGATTGGGGAAAACCACCCTCGCCCTCATCATCGCCAATGAGATGGGAAGCAACATCAAAGTAACCGCCGCACCGATGATCGAAAAAAGCGGTGACTTAGCAGCCCTGCTCACCAATCTCGAAGAGGGAGATATCCTTTTCATCGATGAAATCCACCGCCTCTCTCCTGCCGTTGAAGAGATCCTCTACCCCTCCCTCTATGGAAGATTTCAGGCTCGACATTATCATCGGTTCCGGCCCTGCGGCACAGACGGTGAAAATCGATCTCCCCCGTTTTACCCTCATCGGAGCCACAACACGTGCAGGGATGCTCTCCAATCCACTGCGCGATCGATTCGGTATGAATTTTCGCCTGCAATTTTATACCCCTGATGAATTGTGTACGATTGTCATCCAAGCCTCAGTGAAACTGGGAAAAACCATCGATGACAAAGCGGCGATGGAAATCGCCAAACGCTCACGCGGAACTCCCCGTATTGCCCTGCGCCTGCTCAAACGTGTACGTGATTTTGCCGAAGTGGCCAATGAAAGTACCATTTTGTTTGAGCGCTCCCAATACGCACTCGATCAGCTTGGGATCAATGCCCATGGATTTGATGAGATGGACATACGGCTGCTAAGACTGCTCATGGATGCCAAAGGGCGTGCGATGGGTCTAAGTACCATAGCCGCAGCGTTGAGCGAAGATGAGGGGACGATCGAGGATGTCCTCGAACCCTATCTGCTCGCAAACGGGTATCTAGAACGTACCTCACGAGGCCGTTTGGCTACCCCTAAAACGTATGAATTGCTAAAATTCGGAAATCCGCCGTTGTCCCTGATTGATTAATGCCGTTAACATAGCATTATTTTAATATCTTTAAAAATAGACTATCATGTCAATATTCAAATATTAACACACGGAGATCACCATGAAAAAGATTCTTGCATTAGCACTTGCGCTTAGCGCGACGGTATTGTTGGCTTGCCCTATGAAAGGCGGCATGATGGGTGGAGGATGCCAAGGCGGTATGGGGCAAAAATGCCAATGCGATACCTCAGTACTTCCTCCACGTCTTGAAGCGCTAGGTCTTAGCGATGCTCAAAAAGCAGAAGTACAAAAAATTCGTGAAGACGGCAAAGCGTTTCACAATCAACAGCACGCAAAAATGATGGCGGTATTGACTCCGGAACAAGCAAAAAAATTCGAGTCAACCGTCCCTGCGGCATGCCCTAAAAAAGGTATGAAAATGCCGGCAGCCGGCACAGGATGCAAAAACTGCCCGACTAAATAAGCTATGATTAAAATCCTCCTTATCGAAGACGATCTGGAAATTTCCGATTTACTCGGACAATATCTGGAACGTTTTGGAATGGAGGTGATTAGCTATGCCCATCCAAAAGCCGCTCTCAACTCCCTCTCAATCGAATCTTACGACTTAGTTTTACTGGATCTGACCCTTCCCGATATCGATGGATTGGATGTGTGCCGTCTCTTGCGCGAACGCAGTGATATTCCCATCATTATCTCCTCGGCTCGCAGTGATTTGGGAGACAAGGTTGTCGCACTCGAATTGGGTGCCGATGACTATCTCCCCAAGCCCTATGAGCCGCGTGAACTCGTCGCCCGTATCCAAAGCCTCCTGCGTCGCAGCAGCGGCAAAACAATACAAGCCAGCAGTGACATGTTTCGTGTTGATGACCATGGTATCTACAAAGAGGGACAGCTTCTGCCGCTCACCCGTGCTGAATTTGAGCTTCTTGCCCTTTTGATCAAACACCATCATCAAATTATCTCCCGTGATTTTATCGCCAACAACGTTGAATCCATACAATGGGAAAGCTCGGAGCGCAGCATCGATGTCCTCATCAGCCGTATACGCCAAAAAATTGAACCCAATCCAAAACACCCTACCCTCATACGCTCTGTGCGCGGGATGGGCTATCAGTTCACCCTATGATGATTCGCCGTCATTCCGTTTTTTTCAAACTTCACGCATTTTTCATCATTGCATCCATCGTCTTGATCCTCTTATTGACCTCTGCGTATCAGGAACAAGAGACACAGCGTCAGCGGGTTTTGGTTCATCGTTCCATCGAACTTTCCAATGCCCTTGAGCAAATACAGCAACACACCTGCGCCACCCAAAATCACAAACTCCAGATATTGGGATTCGAGTCCATCAACGGCATCAATGCCCAAGCCAAACGCCTCATACTTCCCCCTTTTTTAGAAGAGAAACTCCGTCTCAATAATATCAATGTCTCCATCTATCGTGACACCCAAGGGGTCGTCTATGCGCTTGGGAGAGAACACTGTACGATGTTTTATCGCGACACGGCCGAAGATCAAACGTACTATTTTGTTTGGTTTTTCTTTTTTGCCCTTATGGGCGGTCTGATCAGTATGTATCTACTTTTATGGCGCAATCTCTTGCCGCTAAAACATCTTTATGAGCAAATCAAGCGCTATGGAGAAGGCGAAATAATTCCCTATGTAATGAACAATGGCAAAGATGAAATTGCCCTTATCTCCAACGCTTTTCACAACGCATTGGAAAAACAAAATAAACTCAAATCCTCACGGGAACTTTTCTTGCGCAACATCATGCATGAACTCAAAACCCCTATTATGAAGGGAAAGCTCATTGTCGAGCTCGAAGAGCCCAGTTCCAATACGACACTGCTGGGAAAACTGTTTTCGCGAATGGAACATCTCATTTTCCAGATGGCTCAAATCGAAAAAATGCATGCTTTTCATTTGCAACGTACCCCAACCCCTCTCAATGCCATGATTACCACCGCAATGGAGCGTTTACTCATCGATTCGCAAAGTCTTCAATGGGAAAAATGCAATCAGCTCGTTAGGGTTGATGAGGAGCTTTTTACGAGTGCTTTGCAAAATCTCATCGATAATGCCGTACGCCATGCGACTGCTTTGCCCGTTACGATTCACTGTGATAAAGAGAAAATATGCATCCAAAACAGCGGAGAGCCATTAAAACGCCCGGTTCAAGAAGCCTTGCAGGCGTTTGTGACGGAAAAAAGTGAGGGTGGATTAGGATTGGGGCTGTACATTGCCCAATCGGTTTGCGAACTGCATGGTTTTGAACTAAATTATACCTATGAAGAGGGAATTCACACGTTTTGCATACGTTTTTGAATCACCATCCAAATGATTGCCGATACTGCCGCCATCGCTAAACTCAGTGCCATTCCCAGCGTCATCCACTCCCCCACGAGGTAGCCGATCTGCGCATCGGGTGCACGGTAAAACTCAACGCCTGCACGACCGATACCGTACAAAAAGCCGTAAAGTAAAATAAGCTCACCCTCAAACGCCTTACGTGCTCTGTACGCATAGATAATGACAAATACGACAATCCCCTCTACAAACGCTTCATACAGCTGTGAGGGGTGGCACAGCGTGTCGTAGACATAGATTCCCCAAGGCACATCCGTAGCGCGCCCAATAAGCTCTTGATTGAGAAAGTTTCCGATACGCCCAAACACATACCCCAATGGAACCGAAACCGCCACCAAATCCATGAGCAGACCAAACGGTATGCCGTGTTTACGGTGGTACAAATACGATCCGATCAAGAATCCTAAAATCGCACCGTGAAAACTCATCCCCCGTATTCCGACAAAATGACCGTCCATAAAAGGGTTAAATATCTGCCAAGGCTGTGTTAAATAATACATCGTGTGGGTGTCATAAAAGAGGATATACCCCAAACGCGCACCCAAAATCACCCCGATTTCGGCGTAGATGAAATAATCGTCCAACTGATCTTTCGTGATGGCAATTTTGTCTTTTTGAACAATCCATTTGGCGATTACAAGGGCACCCAGCAATGCCAAAACGTACATCAGCCCGTACCAGTGGACGGGAATGGGACCTAGATTAAAGGCAACGGGATTAAAATGCTCGTAGATGTGATTCCAAAATTCCATTATTTTGCCTTCAGCGCTTGGGCCATAAGCTCTATGGGATTTTTAAAGACCACATCGACATTGGCTTCAAACATCGAGTTGTTGATTTGCATACGACAGGCACTGCACTCTGCGGTAACAATTTGCGCACCCGTTTTGGCGATCATGGCCGCTTTTGGCTTCCCTGCCGCTTGTGCCAAATGAAACTTTTCAGTTTGCATCGTCACCCCGCCAAAACCGCAGCAGACATTGGGGTCACTCATCTCTGTAATCGTGTAATTTTGAGCAACCAAACGGCGCGGCTCTTGATAGATCCCCTGCATCTTTCTAGCATGGCAGGGATCGTGATAGGTCACAACCAAATCGCTTTTTCCTTTGGATGCCAGAACCTCTTTTAGATTCGTATTTCCCTCTAACCATTCGGTTGCCATAAATACTTTGCTCTTGATCTTTTTGGCACGTTCCAGCCACAGCGGCTGATCGTGGAAAAAATGCTCGTAATCGATCTTGATCATTGCACTGCACGTAGCTTCGGGAATGATGATCGCCTCGACGTCTGCGGCAAAACTCTCAAAATACTCAATATTTTTCTTGGCGTTATGATCTACCGTCGCAAAATCACCTGTGAAATAAGCAGGTGCCCCACAGCACAGCTGTTTTTTCGGGATAAAGACATCGATGTACAGTTCTTCTAGAATCTCTACCAGCCCTTTGCCGATCTCGGTGTAGTTATAGTTTGCCAAACAGCCGATGAAAACAGCCACACGGCGTTTCCCACCGTTGGAAATATTTTCAGGATAGCTGTTGAGAAACGATGTTTTCCCCATCGACGGTAAAAGACGGTCTTTTTTGATGATGGGGAGGGTAAATCTGGGTTCCATCGATTGCGTTTGTGCTTTGATCTTGAAGCCGCAGGTTTGAAAGACGTAACCGAGTTTGAAAAGGATATCCATCGTAGTACGGTGGCGTAAAAGATAGAAAAACAGCCGCTTGAACCATGCAATCCCAAACTTGTCGGCAAGATCGGCACGTACTTGCTCGATCACCATATCCGTAGGGAGTGCTTTGGGGCAAACGTCCGTACAGTTGGTACACAAAAAACAGCTCTCGAAAATCTCTTTGGCATTGAAATCCAATTCCAATTCTCCACGCTGATACGCACCCAAAAGGTCAATAAAACCGCGCGGAGAGGTTACTTCATCGGCGTTGACATTGTGAATTGTACACACAGGGATACATTTACCGCATTTGATACACGCATCGCTGGTTTCGGTAAAGTTAAAAATATCATGAGGCTGTACTGACATGGTTATACCGTCTTACTAAAAGTTTTGTCGCTCTTTGCGTGTACGTGCATGTACGCATCAAATGCCATCGCGATATTTCGGATCAATAATGTACCCGTAGGGGAACATTCAATGCTTTTTGCAGATATACGGACAAGTCCATCGTTTTCAAACGGTTTTAGGCTCTCCAACGCACTCGCAAAATAGGTTGCAAAATTCACCCCATACATCGATTCAAACCGCTGTATGTCGAGTTTGAAATTACTCATGAGTTCCATAATGACGTATTGGCGGATACGGTCGTCCTCATTGAGGGAAACACCGCGTTCATACGGTAATTTCCCCGCATCAACAGCCGCTTCATAGAGTTCCATCTCTTTAAAATTTTGGGCGTAATAATCGGCACCCTCACCTATGGAGGTCAAGCCAATACCGATGAGATCCGCACCCCCTTTGGTCGTATAGCCTTGGAAATTACGGTGCAGCTCCCCTTTTTCTATCGCCAAGAAAAGCTCGTCTTGGGGTTTGGCAAAATGGTCCATACCGATCATCTTGTACCCTTTGGACTCCATGTAATCGATGGTATAACGCATAATCGAGAGTTTTTCGGCAGGGGTTGGCAAAGTTGTCTCATCGATTTTTCGCATCGTTTTTTTGAGCCACGGAACATGGGCGTAGTTAAATACGGCAAAACGGTCAGGATTGAGCGATACGGAGAGTTCCAATGTTTTTTTGAACGTTTCGAGACTCTGATACGGCAAGCCGTAGATGAGATCAACATTGACACTGACCATGTTGTATTTGCGTGCCAAGTCCATCGCCGCTTTGGTAATCTCATAGGGCTGGACACGGTGAACGGCCACTTGGACTTTTTCATCAAAATCCTGAATTCCGAAACTCACCCGATTAAATCCGGCATCGCTCATAACTTTCATCTGATCTTCGTTGATATGGCGCGGATCGATTTCACAGCTGATCTCGGCATCGCTGGTGAAATTTTTAAAATGGCTTTTGATCGCTTGGATGATACAATCCAGCTGATGGGCATCGAAAAAGGTAGGAGTCCCCCCACCAAAATGGAGCTGTATGACGGGGCGTGAGGTATCGATGTGTTGACTCAAAATCTCCATTTCACGGATCAGATAGTCAATGTAACGCTCTTTTTTATCCTCTTTGGAGGTGAAGACCACATTACAGCCGCAAAAGTAACAGGCATTTTTGCAAAAAGGGAGATGAAAATAAAGAGACAAAGGGCTTTGGGGATTTTGGGCGTGCAATTTGGCTAAATAGGCCTCATACCCGAAGGCGTCGTTAAACTCTAATGCCGTTGGATAACTCGTGTAGCGAGGACCCGGTTTGGAATATTGTGTAAATTTATCAAAATCAAACATATCAATCCTCAATACATAGCGCCCTGTTTAATAGTGCGATTATACCGTTTTGGCTTGAATATCGCCTAAACTATGATAGAATAATCAAAATTTAATCCTAACGTGAAGAAGCCATGTCCTCTACAAAAGTTTTAATTATCGAAGATGATGACGTTACCGCGCTTAATCTCAAAATGTCGCTGGAAAAACAAGGGTATGAGGTCATTGCCCTGGCAGATACGAGTCTAAGCTCTCGCAATAAAATAAAAATTTACAATCCAGATATTGTACTCATCGATATCGCATTGGAAAGCAAAGAGGACGGTATTGATATTGCCCATTTTATCCGTGATAAAATGCCTCGCCCTTTTATCTTTTTAACCGCACATTCTGAATCCGAAATGCTGGATAAAGCCAAACAAACCGAGCCTTACGGTTATATTGTCAAGCCCTTTGATCCTATAAATCTGCACACGACCATTCAAATGGCATTGCATCGTTTTCAAGAAGAACAAAAACGCAACAGTGATACGGATGAACTCAAAAATACACAAGCTCATTTGGAAAAACTTCTCTATGCCAAAAAACTTTCCGATCAGCCTATCGTTGAATTTGGAGAGGGGTACCGTTATGATATTGCCCTCAAAGAGACGTTTTATCATGGCAAAAAAATAAAACTGACCAAAAAAGAAAATGCTATTATTGCTTTGATGGTTGCTCAGCTGGGCAGTGTTGTTGATTTTGAACAAGCCACTGCTTACGTATGGGGAGAAGAAGGGGCAACAGATAACAGCGTGCGGACACTCGTATGGCGTCTGCGCGCTAAACTCCCGACCGATGTGATCAAAAATGCTTCGGGTGTCGGCTACTATCTCGAAGAGTAAAGTGTCAAATACTTCTGCTCAAAGTATCCGTATGCCTCTTGAAAATCAAACTCAAGTTCTTCTTCTCTCGCTGATTTTTCTATCACTGCCGCTAACTTTGAAACCTCTTCATAGCGAAAGTTCGCACTTGAACCCTTGATCGTATGGGCCATCTTCGCTATAGACTCATAATCAAGACGTAAAATCGCCTCTTTCAATTCAGGAAGCATATTTTTCATCTTTGTGTGAAACAAATCCAGCAATTGACGTATTTGATCATCGTCTAACATCAGCGCTTGTTTTAACCGTTCACTTTCTGTCTTACTCTCAATATCTATTTTTTCGCTCTTTGCAACAAATTCGCTTTTTGTAAAATAGCGTTCAAAAAGATCTTCCATCTCTTTTAGGACAATGGGTTTTCCCAAAAATGCATCGTAACCATGTTCAAAGGCCCGTTCGCGTGACCCTTTTAGTACATTGGCCGTCAATGAAACAATGGGGGTATGGGTGAGATGATGCTCTTTTTCATATGCCAGAATTTTTTCCGTCGCATCATAGCCGTTCATGATCGGCATCTGTTCATCCATCAAAATAAGATCATAACGGTTTTTCATCGCTGCATCACACGCATCTATCCCATTGGATACGATCGTCACTGAAAATCCATAACGTTCCAAAACCATCCGAATCAGCTCTTTATTGGGTTCATTGTCTTCTGCTACCAATATTTTTCCATCATAGCAATTTGAACATTTTTTGGTTACTTTTGCCTCACACAACTCTTCTGAGGATACTTCAACGGGAAGCGTAACAACAAACAAACTTCCCCAGCCGATTTTTGATTCAAGGGTGATTTCTCCCCCCATTTGCATCGCCAATTGTTTGCAAATGGAAAGTCCAAGACCGCTGCCCCCTACTCCCAGTTTCGTCCCCTCTTGCGCCTGATAAAAAGGGTTAAAAATACGTTCTTGATCTTCTGGGGCAATTCCCGAACCAAAATCGCGCACATTCATAAGGAGCTTTGAATCAACAACGTCAACATACACATCAATCGAACGCTTTGGCTGACTAAATTTAATGGCATTGCTCAAAAGATTTCCCAGTATTTGTTGAATACGAAAGGAATCGGCAAAAATACAGTGGGGAATCGCTTCATTAATCGTGTAATTGATGGAGATGGCTTTTACACTTGCACTGGGGATAAAAAGTTCCAACGTATTGGATATTTGTTCATGAAGATTAAATACCTGCGGATCAATCGCAAACTCTCCGCTTCGCAGTTTGCTAAAATCGAGTATGTCGTTGATAATGTGGAGGAGGTTTTCTCCGCTTTGGGCAATAATATCAAGATATTTTTGATGAAGAGAGCCTAAGTTTTCTTCCTTGAGCAACGAAACAAATCCTAAAATTGCATTGAGCGGAGTCCGTATTTCATGGGACATGTTGGAGAGAAAATATTCTTTTGCTTTACCCGCTTCTATCGCTTCTTGCTCTTTTTGATAAATCGTATCGGTATAAAGTTCAAGCACCCCTGCAAAATTTCGATCAAACAAATAGCTGATCGCTTCAAAAAGTTCTTGTGAATGTATCCCATTTGTGTACGTTGCTTTGATGACACTGCGCTTCAAATTCGTACAAAGGATAAAAAGCTCCTCGGAACGAATTTCCTGATTCTTTAAATACGCAATAAGCTCTGCCATGACAGGACATTTTCCCAGTTCCACTTCCCCTGAAACAACACCGATAAAATAATCAAAAACATGACTGGCATAATGATTGTAAAAGAATGCCCTATCAATGTCATGACGCTGCAAGATTGCCGAGCACTGCTCTTCATTCATCCACTGATTTAAAACCTCAGTTTTAGCCGCTATCAATGATTCCTTAGTCTGCTGTAATGCTGATAGATTGGGTACGCTCATCACGCTATCTTAATGACTCTTGCTTACTACGATGAGCATTTTGATGTTGAGTATGATAAAACGGATAAACTGCCAGATTTTGCAGGTACGCAGATAGCGTGCCATTTTCCCCGGAATCATTGCCGTATTAAATTTATCATTTTTTGCGAAATTAAACTCTTCGTATTTTACTGCCATTTTTTTTCCTTGATTAGTTAAATTTTTGAACGTATTTATTCAGGAATAATTTTCCAAAACGGTTTGAGTTTCGCTTTGTAAATAAACAAATAATGCAAAATGTGTTTAATCCAATGACCGGCCAAACCGATCTCACCGAACGTATAATCGGTATCACGTCCCGTTCCGGGATATTTTTCAAAATCAGGAACAACGGGATAAACGGTCATAGCCGCCGCCGTTCCGTCCAGCCATCCTTTACCTGCCGAAGCGACACATGCCGCACCCATATGGGCCATCGATGCTTCATGTAAATGGGCATCTGAACCTTTGGTGATCAAATCACACACACTGCGAGCAACCGCTTTACCGATAATACCGCTTGGCATTCCTGTACGTGGAGGTGTCGGATTGATCACCGTACCGTTTGGCGATTTAGCAGGTTTGGAGATGATATGTGGAGGGGCAAACGCAATTCCAGCGGCAAAGAGATTTTTATAGGTCGGATTTTGATATGTTTTAGGCCAATCAGATGCTTTCCACTCGTTATACGGTTTAACTGTATAATCGGCATCGACTTTCATAAACCCGTTTGGCGCGAACACTGTATCGGTAATGTCCTCACCCGCTTTGTCATAGGCTTTGAGACCCACTCCTGCAAACGGCGGTATCAACATCGAAAAATCAAATGTCTCTTCACCGCTAGAGCCATCAAGCAGTTCGTAGGAGACTTTGCCTTTTTCAACTTTGTTCACATGTGCGCCCGTAATGTAGTCTACCCCGCGTTCCGCAAAAAGAGATTCGGTAAAAATACGGCTGCTAACGACGTAACCGCCCACTTTCATGTGCAATCCGCCCATCCCAAAGTCACCCATAAACGTTTCGTTGGAAATCCATTGAATATCCGCCATCTCACGCAATCCCGCTTTTCGGATTTCATGTTCAACATTGAAAATATACTCAAATGCGGCACCCTGACACGTGCACATCCCATGCCCCGTGCCGATCAGGATCTTTTGACGCTCACCCGCTCTCATTTTTGCCATACATTTTGCAAACTCTTGCGCTGCATGAACTGCATGGTCTGCCGTACAGACGGAAACGGTATGCTCTCCCAGCTGGGACCCTTCTCCTAAGCCTGGTGTTGCTCCAAAGTTCAGTTTCGGCCCCGTTGCGTTGATGAGATAATCATACGTAATCTCTTCACACTGACCCTCTTTGCCTTGTCCTGTGTATTCGATGCTCACAAACGGCTTGTCACTGCTTTGGCTGCCTTGCGGGTTTAAACTGACCGCTTTGGCTTGTTTGTAGGTTATACCCGCTTTCGCATAAACAGGGGCCAAATCAAAGGTAACCTCTTCTTTGGTCATCTCACCGACACCCACCCATATATTGGAAGGGATCCAGTTCCATTTTGCATTGGGAGTGACAACGATGACCTCATGATCACGGCCAAGCCAATCCGCCGCAAAGGTTGCCGCTGTGTGCCCCGCTACTCCACCGCCTAAAACTACTAATCTGGCCATCCTGTCTCCTTGGAAAAATCGTTCGTATGATCGATTATAGCCCAAACCTATCAAAAAAATATCAACAGTTTAAAACTTTACTCACGATTTCGTTGACATTGTTGGAGAGATTCGGATGATTTTTAATCCTCTCCAAGGCACTGAGCATTTTCCCTTTTTGCATTGGTGATAGTTTCTCGTAGCTTTTAAAAGCACCCGCAAGTCCCGAAGCTATTTGAGGATTGAATCCATCTACCTCTATAATTTTATCGGCAACAAAATCGTACCCTTGACCGCTGGCCTCATGAAATGCGACTGGATTACGTGCAAAGGATCCGATAAGTGCACGAACCAAATTCGGGACTTTCTCATCAAAGGCTTTGTCTTCTTGCAATGCAATCACCCGTTGCAACGTTCCCTCGCGTCGTGAAGAAGCCAAAAGGGAAAAGTATTTGTTCATCACCAACGTATTGTCATCATGACGCTCGTAAAAATTTGCAAAAGCCTCTTTAGCATAATCGGGCGCATAATTTTCAAGCAAATCGAGCATTGCTAGACGATCGGTCATACTCTGAGATTCATCATAATAACGTTTACACAAGGATGCACACACCTCATCACCCAAACAAATCAACAACGATAAAAGGCGATTTTTCAATGCCCTCTTGCCCATACTGATCGCATCAATGGAACTGTTAGTAGGGTCATATAGCTCATGAATCTGTGTTTCAATACTCTTTGCAAAACGGCTTGCGAGGGTAGCTTTTAATTTTTCGAGTGCCTGATGGATGGCTTGAACATCAATCACTTCTTGAAACTGCATCATCATCGATAATGTCGGCAACTCTAAAAGCTGCGCTTTGTACATTCTCTCTATCGTAGTATCTTCGAGAATCTTTCCATACGCATTTACATACGCGACACTAGGCTCATCTCCATTCATCATCGATTGCAGCGTTGCTATGGCAAACTGCTGTGCCGCTTCATAACGGACAAATCCATCCGTATCGTGGGCCATCAAAAAGGAGTAGTCGATTTCACTGCACTCGATGCGTACCGGAGCACTAAAGTTACGGTTGAGCGATAGTTTCGGTGCTTCGCTGATGTTTTCAAACACCAGCTCGTTGACTTCCTTGTCAATCCATACTACCCCCTCTCGCAAAATCATAGCATTGGCACTTTTAAGTTCAAACTCACGGCCCTTAGAATCCAATAGTCCAATTCCAAAGGGCATAGCATAAGGAAGCTGCTCTTGATTATGGACATTTTTTGGAACTTTTTGGGTGATACTAAGCGTAAGCGTCTGGGCTTTAGGGTCATAGTTGCTCGAATGGCAATACCACCGCTTGAACTGCATCAAATCGATGGGGCTTTCTTGCTGCATTGCCCATAAGAATTCCTCTGTTCCTACGGCTTGACCGTCAAAGTTTTCAAAATAACGATCCGTAGCACGGCGAAACCCCTCTACCCCTAGAAGCGTATGAAGCATCCGAATAACCTCTGCCCCTTTTTCATAGACCGTGGCGGTGTAAAAGTTATTGATCTCTATGTACGAGGCCGGTTTAATCGGATGAGCCGTGGGACCCGCATCCTCAACATACTGACGTTCGCGCAGTGAGCGTACATCATCCAGACGCTGTATGAGCTGCGAGTTCATGTCCGCACTGAAACATTGATCTCTAAATACCGTCAGCCCCTCTTTGAGCGTCAGCTCAAACCAGTTTCGGCACGTGATGCGGTTTCCTGTCCAGTTATGAAAATATTCATGGGCAATCACGCTCTCTATTCCCATAAAGTCCCCATCGGTTGCGCTGTGTTCATCGGCAAGGACATAGTGGGAATTAAAAATGTTCAGCCCCTTGTTCTCCATAGCCCCCATGTTGAAACTGTCAACGGCGACGATGTTATACACTTCCAAATCGTACTCACGCCCATATACCTCTTCATCCCACGTCATCGATTTTTTTAATGACCTCATCGCGTGGTGGCATTTGGCTTCGTTCCCTTTATCGCAATAGATCGCCAATGCAACCTCTTTGCCGCTCATGGTGACAAAGGTATCGTGAATGCTCCCCAAATCTCCCGCAACCAATGCAAAAAGATAGGCAGGTTTAGGGATGGGGTCTTCCCATACCGCGATGTGTTTGCCGTTTTCAAGTGTTGCCGTACCGCGCAAGTTTCCGTTGCCCAGAATGACAGGGCAATCTTTTACAGAGGCGATAATTTTTGTTGTAAAGCGCATCATCACATCAGGACGATCCAAAAAGTAGGTAATACGGCGAAACCCTTCAGGCTCATTTTGGGTACACCAGATGCCCCCTGAACGATACAATCCCTCCAATGCCGTATTCTCATCGGGATAGATACGGGTGATGACGCGTATACGAGCTTCTTCCATGTCCAAAGGGATAATCAGTCCATCTTCTTGGAGCGTATACATGCTATCATCGTACAATGTGTCATTCACCCATAACAGTTCCAAATCCAACATCTCGCCATCCAAGCGTATCTCTTTGGCCTGCGGATTTTGACGTTTGATTTCCATGACATTGTCCACTCGCGTAGAACTGTTTTCGATGATAAATTCCAACTGGCAAGCAGTAATCCCATAATCGCTGGGACGGTAATCATTAAAATAAATTGTTTGGGGGGCATTCATCTAAAAACCTTATTATACTTTTTGAAATAATAACGAAAATACGCTACACTTCACGCATTCAATTAATATTACAAAAAAGTTACATTTATGAAAAACACTCTCAACCTTGCCCGTCAACCGATTATGAGCCGCAAGGATGAGATTTTAGGGTATGAATTTTTTTATCGGGATCACGAGGGTAAATGCAGTATTGATGACCCCCGTCATGCAACAAGTTCGGTACTGGTGAACTTACTCAATCAAATAGGTACCGCTTCGAGCTTCGGAGATACTCTGGCTTTTATCAATACCGATGGGCCATTGCTGCTAACCGATATCATTCGGACGCTTCCCAAAGAAAAATTTATTTTTGAACTCTCTTCCTCCATACGCCATACGGCACAAGTTCATGAAGCTGTCCGTTATTATCACTCACTGGGATACCGATTTGCTTTAGACAATGCATCCTTTCATCCTCAGTATCTTGAAGACTTTGGCCCTATATTCGCCTACATTGATTATGCCAAATTTGACGTAACGCAAACTGACAGTGAACAATTTCACTATCTTCCCAATCCTTATGGACAAATGACCCTCATTGCCTATAAAATTGAATTTCTTGAAATGCTCGAAGCGTATGCAACATTTGGATTTGACTATTTTCAGGGATTTTATTTTGCAAAATCGCATCTGATCACCCACCACCGTGTCGATCCCAAATATGCCGATGTTTTAGCTTTATTCTCGCTCTTGCAAACCGATGCTTCGATCGATCAGATTTACGAACTGTTTCAACGAGAGAATTCTCTTTCTCTGCAGCTTATACAGTTTCTCACTTCTGCGCATCCTGAACACCTTGCTGGAGCCTCTTCACTCAAAGAGATGATCGAGCGGTTTGGGAAAAGCGCCCTCACCCAATGGCTGCTGCTAATCATCTATTCCAAATCAGGAACCATGTCTGCAGATGAAGCCAATACCTACTCTGTGTTTGCACAAGAACGGGTGTCATTAATGCTTAAATTGCTCCATTTAGCTTCTCCCAATCCTACTTTAGAACTCATAGAAGAGGCACGCCTGACCGCCTTGCTTTCTTTGTTGGAAATTCTCATGAAAGTTCCCTTGGAAAATACTTTACTAGATTTAAATCCTGCCAGTGATATCAAAGATGCGCTTACGGCAAACATAGGTATACTTGGGCGTATTTATGCCGCTATTCTCAAGCTTGAAATCGGCGATACTGTTACAGCCGCATTATTGCTAAAACCTTATGGAGTTGATCCGGATACAATCGTAATCTAAACACATCCTACTTTTTTGAGGAGTACAATCATGAAAACCACAGCCATTTCATGGACTCTTTTGCTGATTTTACCTATCTATGGACAAAGTGATGAAGACTCATGGGGGAAAGTACAGGGGCAGATTCGTGCTTTCACCATGATTGAAGATTACCAAGAGCCCCTTCACGATTATGAAGCAACCGCAGTTGGCGGCAAACTGCTGTACCTAACACCGTATTGGAACAACGCTCAAGCGGGTCTAGGTGCTTATACGACGCACTTTGTAAAAGACAATATTTCCTCACAAAATGTCGAGCCGCTGGCGTCCAATAAAAATTCCCGCTACGTCGTCGGCTTGGTTGATTCAACCAACTACGATGCATCCAGTGTTACCAATATCGGAGAAGCTTATATTCGATACCGACAAGAGCAACATTCCCTTACCCTAGGGCGAATGAAACTCGATACCCCGTTTGTCAATCCTCAAGACGGCAGAATGATCCCCACATTTGAACAAGGGATATGGGCAACATCTGCTTTATCACCCCAATGGAGCATCCAAGCCGGATACATCAACGCTTTTTGGAATCGAAATACCCCTGAATGGAAAAGCGTTGAAGATTCTTTGGGATACGGTTACGAAATGGGGAACAGTGCGATAGAAGGAACTGCTGTTGCAGGAAACTATTATGGTAATACCTCTTCCAACGGTCTTTTCATCGGAAATCTCCGCTATGAAAAAACCGGAAGTATCCGATTGGATTTTTGGGATTATTATCTGGAAAACATTTTCAATCTAGGCTATGCGGAAGCGCTGTACAATCACCCTCTCGCAAATGTAGAACTTTCCTACGGTTTGCAATACATTTATCAGCGTCAATCGGGCGATGGAGGCAATGGAGAGGATAACATCGCATCACCTACCAATGCGCTCAAAGCAAAATCCTATATGCAGGAGGGGGAAAAAAGCACCACATACGGAGCCAAAACCGCCCTAAAGTATCAAAAATCCAAGTTCACCCTAGCCTATACGAAAACAACCGACGAGGGACGCTTTTTATTTCCGCGTGAGTGGGGGAAAGAGCCTCTTTATACCTTTCAAAAACGCGAACGCAGCGACGGAAGCGGCAATTGCCATGCATGGCTGGCTACCATCGAACACGATTTTGCACAACAAGGCTTAAACGGATTGGAGATACAAGCGGGATACGGCGAATATGTTAAAACCGATCCAAAAGAGTGGATTTACAACAAATATGGACTTCCAAGCTATGCCCAATGGAACATCGATATTTTTTATCGCTTTAGCGGTCCACTCAAAGGGCTTCGTGCCGAATATCTCATGGATCGAAAAGTTGCACGGGGAGAGACCTATCAAATACCGGGACCTGCTGAGTACAACTTCATCTTTCGAAAAAATGGACTAACGCAGCAGAATTTTATTTTGAATTACGATTTTTAAACGGTCGGTACCGGTTCACTGAGATAATAACCCTGCACGTAATCAACGCCAAGATCTTTTGCTTCATCATAAATGGCTTCGGAAGAAACAAATTCTGCAACCGTTTTTAGCCCCAAACGATGGCAAAATTCAACAACAGTGCGTACAATATCTTGCGCACTGAGATCAATATCCAAATTTTTAATAAGAGAAGCATCAATTTTAATAAAGTCCACATTGAGCCGCATAATATGGGCGAAATTAGAGTAACCAATACCAAAATCATCAATCGCTATCTTGCAGCCATGCTTTTTTACTTCTCTTATAAACGTTGAAATCTCTTCATAATTCTCAATCCCTTCACTCTCCAAAATTTCGAAGATAAGACGATCACCAACGTCAGATTCCTCCAAATGTCGGTAAATCATCTTCTGCGTTTGGGCGTCCATGATGTCATCAACAGAGAGATTAATCGAATAACGATGCGGTGTCATTTTCAATTGCTTGAAAATTTGTTGAACGACAAAAGAGGTAATATGAGAATAAAGACGTGATTTTTTGGCAATCTCTAAAAAGGTAATCGGAGAGAGGATCGTACCGTCGGTATCAATGATTCGGATCAAGGCTTCATATTCATAAATCTCTTGCGTTGAAGTCGCATGAACCCCTTGATAATAAAGGGCAAGCCGTTGATCATCGATTGCATCTTTGAGCTTTTTACTGTACAAAATATTGTTCAGATAATCTTCTTTGATGTGCAGCTCATCGTAATATTTGACAAAAGAATGACCCCGTTTTTTTGCTGTTTTAAGCGCCATATCCGCCCGACCTATCAAATCACAATTATAATCAAAGCAGATGTCCACACCCATACTCACCGTAACAAAAACCGTAATCCCCTCAATGTCATAATAATTTGTCCGCAATCTCGTCAAAATTTCTTGGCACATTGCATCAAAAAGATCACTTGATACACTTTCATTTAGCCCCAGTGCATATTCATCCGAATGCATCTTGTACAAAACAAACGGATAATCGGCAATGATTTCCCCTACTGCCTTGCCCATTTCTAATAAAATTTTGTCACCCACTTCGTGACCGTATAAATCGTTCATCTCTTTAAAATTATCAATATTTAGCAGTATCACCGCCGTGTAATTTTTACTTGCTATGTCTTCCAAGAGTGCTTTTCGATTGGGCAACCCAGTGAGAAAATCATAAAAAAGCTGATGTTTTAATTCTTGAACGTGCTGAGCTGATAAATTTCGGATACGATCAATAAGCGCTTTAAAGCCATAATACAAAACAATACTTAGCAAAATAAGGACAATAATACTGACAATAATAAGCTCACGAATTTCACGCTTATACGCCATTTCATCTTTACTAATATCCAAAGCACAAATCATGCGCGCCAAGGGCTTATTGGCATAGGTGCGCAATTCTCTGGTTGCGATTATATACGCAGTATTGTTGTATTTGCTGCGAAAAGAGTCTTCAAATGCATAATTCTGAGGCAAATTCTCAAATAATACATCATTAGATGAAATAAGAGAATAGTTTCCATACTCCTTGAATTTTTTATCGGGGAGAAGTTTATGAATTACTTTCGTATCAAAAGCCAAAGCACTCTTAATCCCCCCATGCGCATTAAGACGTTCTTGTATGCGGTCAATTTTTACAGAAACTTGCAACAGACCCAAAAAATGATTGTTTTTGATAACAGGGACAAGACTCACCAGTGAAATATTATAAAGCGTTACATCCAAGGAAACAATTGCCTTTTGCGTTTGCAAAGCTTGCGCAATCATAGGACGTTTTGCAGCAATGTTATCCCCAAATTTTAAAGGGTCTTGCAAGCGTAAAAAATGAATTCCGTCATTACGAATAAATCCTGCTAAATCCACTTCACCGCGTTCGTGTGCGTCTTTTAAATAAGGAAGTGCTAATTTATAAAGGGTATCGCGGTCACGTGCTTCAAAAGCATTGACGACGTTTTGATCCGTCAACATTTTTAACGTAAAATAATTTAAACCTTTTTCGGCATCCACGACAGCAAGATTATAGGAGTTAATGAGGAGTTCACGATGCTGATCTGTTTTTTCATTCAAAAAACGCTTCTTATCTTCAAACGTATTGAAAACAAAATAACTTACGAGCATAAGGACAAGTGCTATTGCAAATGATGTTGCTTTAATGTGTATCTTGTCCACGTACACTCATCCTTCTGTAACTAATGGTTAATGATAACATAATCTGTGTAGTTTTATCACAAGGTAATGTCGTTTAAGATGGAATAATTTTTGCTTTTGATTAAACATTATAGATACTCAGGTGGATTTTTTAGTTCACTTTAACTATACTGTTTGTATTTAAACTCGTAAAGTAGTATCGTGGGCTCTTATCAAAACTTAGCACTGCTTGAAAATTTATACCGACTCAAGGCATTGGGGTACAAATACGTCGACCCAATCAGCCCAAATATCCCAAGCATTACCACAGCTTTGCCTCACTCTCCCGCACAACTCAATCAAACCATAGCGCAATGTCATTTATGCGATCTCTCTAAATCAAGACGCCAAAGCATGAGCGGCTGCGGGAGTCAGAGCGCCTCTGTCATGTTTGTAGATGCTTTTGTCTCTGCAGCTGAGGATGAGGGCAATGATTATTACGCAGGACGTTCAGGCGCGATGTTACGCGATATGATTGAAAAAGTTCTCGAACTCTCTATCAATGACATTTTTATGACGCATGCCGTAAAATGCAAACCATTTGGTTTTCAAACCCCATCTCCCAGCGAATGTAACAGCTGTTATCCCTATCTTTCGCGACAGATTGAGATGATTTCACCCTCCATTATCGTAGCATTGGGCAGCGATGCGTACACTATCTTGGCAAATGGCGCACAAGATTTTGACCACTTGCGCGGTCAGTTGATCCCTTATGGAAACGCCTTGCTGATCCCTGTTTATCACCCCACTTTTTTACTGCGAAATCCCTCCTCTAAAAAAGAGGCTATGCGCGATTTGCAAACCATTAAAGCGGCTTTAAAATGAAAATTTTTCTTCTTGTTTTTTCATTTTTTATCATCACTTTATTGGGAGATGAGGCTAGTATTTCCACCCCTAAAATCAAAATTGCGGTTCTTTCTGCCCCCTCAGTCGTAGGACGATACGCTCAATCAAGCTACAACGTCACATTGGCAACTTTTTTATCAACGAACCGCCCTTTTGAACTAATATCTTATAATATCAATGATGAATCTGCATCCTCTATTGCTGTGGCAATGGAAAAAATAAACAATGAAAACGTAGATGGCATACTGGCCCCTTTGACGTTAAACGGGGTCAAAAATTTATTAATAACCGGAACCCAAAAACTCGTTTTTATCCCCACCGTGCATAAGCGTGATGTGGAAACTGCCCCTGAAAACTTTACCTTCGGAGCCATCGACTATCAAGCACAAATACAATCGCTTCTCCCCTATATGGCAAGTTCAGTCGCGGTGTTTTATGATAATTCTGCCGTAGGGTCTGCTTTGAGCAAAGCGACACAAACCCTGGCCCATGAATCAAAAAAAGGGACAAGATCCATCTCTGCTTACGCCGTGGATGCAAAAGGTTCCGACATCGTTAAACATTTGGCCAAACCTTCTGCATTTTCAAAAAAAAGCATTGTAATTCATCTGCCGGTTGTAAAAACATCCATGCTAACGGCGCATATGACATTTACGGGAGTTAAAGAGGTCAATATCCTCTCAACACAAATGAATTTTGATCCCACTTTACTGACATTGACCCAATATCCCGATCGTAAAAACATGATCATCGCCAATTCCATCATAGAACAAGTACCCTCAATCTATGAATCCAATGCGTTGTTCAATAATGATCTCACCTTCGATTGGATCAACTACACCACAAGCGTTGGAGCCGATTATTTGATTTCACGTTTGCATGGATACGAGCGCGCTTATTCGATGCGTATCGTGGATGCTCAAGTCATTTACCCCGTAGAACTGATGTCACCAAAAGAATCCGGATTTGAACCCTTTAAGGGTAAGTAATTAACGATGCTGGAAACCATAGAAATATTCAGTCATCTTTTACCTTCACAGCTTCAACAACTTGAATCCATATCGCTGTGCCGCCACTATGCATGTGGTGAAATCGTTTTTTATCAAGGCGACCAAAGTGAGTATTTTCATTTTATTTTAGAGGGCGATGTATCCCTGTCCAAATCGAATGATTCCGGTACCTTTGAAGTTCATCGATTTCGAGGTCCCTCCATGTTTGCAGAATCTGCAACTCTTCAAGCCATACCGTTTCCCGCAACGGCAGAAGCCCTATCCTCTTGCCTCGTACTAAAACTTCACCGTGACCCATTTTTAAAGCTTTTACATGAAGATGCTGGATTAAGTATCGCCTTGATAGCATCCTTAGCTAAAAAAATCGGTTCTTTGCAACGGGTAAATGACCAGCTGAGTGCTCCCGATGCAGTAAGTAAAATTGTCCGTCTTATGCATGATCGCCCAGAAATCTTTAGAGAATTAAAAGGGATAGAAATAGCCAAGATAGCAGGTATTTCACCGGAAACGCTTTCTCGGATTTTGACCAAACTCAAAAAAGAGCAGACAATAACCTTCCAACCGCGCAAAACGTTTGAGATTCTTGATTTTGATGCATTGAAAAAATACCGATAAAAACATTTCTCTTATTTTAAGAATAACGGTGTTAAAGTATTTGAAAAGAGAGAAAAGGGGTTTGCAATGGCAAAGCGTGGCATATCAATACTCAAAGACATAGAAGCCAATACCGTTATAGATCTTTTAAATCGTGCTTATTGTGATGAATGGCTGGCCTATTATCAGTATTTTATCGAGGCCAAGGTGATTAAAGGGCTTATGAAAGATAGTGTTATATCCGAATTAACGCTGCATGCCGCAGATGAACTTCGTCATGCGACTTTGGTAAGCAATCGTATCATCCAACTGGGCGGTACGCCGATACTGCATCCGGGAGAGTGGTTAAAACACTCCAATTGTGGGTATGATGCACCCGAAAATCCAGACGTTCGTACCATTCTCAATCAAGCAATCAAGGGAGAACAGTGCGCCATTGGTGTGTACTCCAATCTTTTGGAAGTACTGCGTGAAAAAGACATCGTAACCTACGATATCGTTTCTCAGATTTTGGCGGATGAAGTAGAACATGAAGAGGATTTGCAATCGTTATACGATGATATTAAAGAATTTATGGACCAATTCAAAGCATGATACGAACCATTATTCTACTCTTCGTTTTTATAAACATTATCAATGCTGCTGATATTTTCAAACTGACACAGTCGCTTGATCGCAATGACACTGCTGCCTTCAAAGCCATGGTACATACTATTGAGGATGCCAATACGGCACGTTCGGACAATCAAAAAAGTATCCTGATGTATGCGGTATGGGTTGGAAATCTTGAAGCGGTAAAACACTTGCTAGCTCAAGGAGCCAATGTCAATGCGAGTGATGCAGGAGGTGCTACCGCATTGCATCTGGCCATTTGGAAAGAGCATACCGACATAGCCCTTCACTTGCTTGAAAACGGTGCTTCTGCCAATGCCATCAGTCAAGACGGCATGACCCCCTCCGATATAGCAATCATGCGCTCAAATACAAGAGTGATGGAAGCGATTGAAAAAAAGAAACCGAAACTCAAACCTTTGCTATAAAGGAAGAAAGAAACTCTTTATCGCTGTTTGGGATTTTAGACATCGTCCCCTCGAAATTGAGATAGACCAATAAAATAGTCATCTCAAAAAGCTTCTCATCTCCTCGATAAACTTGCTGCAACAAAGTAAAAGAAGCATTTTTGATCTCAACTAGCATCGTTTTAACCTCTACTATATCCCCAAATTTTGCGCTCTTTAGATAATCGGCATCGATATGCTTGGCGACAAAATGCCCCTCTTCCAAAATCGGTGAACGCCCCGCATCAAAAAAAATCTGACTGCGCGCACGCTCACAAAAATTGAGATAATTGGAGTGGTAAACAACACAACCGACATCCGTATCTTCGTAATAAACGCGTATTTGCATTAGTGAACCTCGTTTTTGGTACCTGAATATTAAGAGCAATCGGATCAGGATTTAGAATGGTTTTAAAAAGAGATAAATAGCTAGTTCATCTCTGATTTTTAGGAAACGATTTGAGAACGTTCTCAGTTGAAACTGAGGTAATTGTAGGGTATTTTTTAAATATTTTCAATACCTAAAGTTGCAAAATAATTGTCAAAAATTTAATGACGAAAAACTAATGTTTTCCGTATGATTTTTATCCCTCTAATTAAAAAAGCAATTTTGGATATTCTAAAGTGCGTTATAATATTGCAAGAATAAAATAAAGGAGTAAAGATGCTCGCTTTAAATACCAACCAACTGTTAGCTGAAGTTGATTCAATGCCTATTGATCTTAAGACAAAATTGATCGATAAACTTTTACGCAGTCTCAATCCTCATTCTGAAAGCATTGAAGCTTTATGGAAACAAGAAATTGACAAACGAGTCGATGCTATTGAATCAGGACAAGTATCCCTTGTAGATGGAAATGAAGTATTTCGAAAAATTCAAGAACGCTTCGCTTAATGCAATTTCGTTTTCACCCTGATGCTGAACTTGAATTAAATCAAGCAATTGATTATTATGAAGAATGTCAGGAACACTTAGGGTTGGAATTTGCCCAGGAAATTTATGCAAGTATTCATAGAATAATTGACTTTCCGGATGCTTGGCAACTTATGACTTCTAAAACTAGACGCTGCTTAACAAACCGCTTTCCCTTTGGTGTTGTTTATCAAAAACTTAGCAATGAAATCATCATCATTGCTATTATGCACCAAAATCAAAAACCTTTCTACTGGAAAAACCGTTCCTAGCGTTTTAAACAAATGTTTTTCGACATGTAGACTTGGACATAGGCAAGTAAGCATTAAATATTTAAATATGGAACTTTTTTATGTGTGACAGAGGTATGACAAGATTTGCAGTTTTTATATAAATTAGAAAGTTTTCTGCGTGAAGAAACTCCCTGTTTTGTGTATTGTTAGAAAATTAGAGCATATACGGTCTTTTCATAATAGACCCGTATTATCATCCTTGGGATTCTTCTGTATCGGCAAATTCGGACAAAATAGCTGAAGCATCATATATTTGCCCTTCTCTTTCCTTCAACGCTTCAGCCTCTTCGACTTTGGCGTGTTCCTCTTCTACAAATTCAATAAATGCTTCTATGTCGCTATCTGCTTGATAATGCTGCGCATACCCCAAAGCGATTTCTACAAATTCACCACTGCATCCAAAACCGGTTAGTTTTTCTTTTAAACTCATCATTAACATTTCTCTCCTACTAAAATGCGCATTATAGAATAAAATTACAAATTAAAGTAATCAAATAGCCGTTATAATGTACTTAAGAATCCTAAGGATGGTGATAACAATGCATGGAACTATAATCGGTTATGACAACGAAGAGGAAATGGGTGTAATACGGGGTGAAGACCAAAAAATTTACACCTTGTCGATTGTTGATTGCAGATCAATCATAAAGCCGAATGTAAATTTTGAAGTCAATTTTGAACCAAATGCAGACAAAGCAACGGAAATTTATGTGATATCCCAAGAAGTAGCACCTATTCCAAGCCGAAAATCTCCATCTGAACCAACGCACCATCAAACTAAAAAATCAACTTTCACATTTTTGCCTCTTGTGATTTTCATCAGTGTCGTTGGATTAATTACGGTATTGATTTATGGAGAATTAGACCGTAGAAACATGGAAGAAGTTCAAAACACGTATCATGCACAAATTAAAAAAATTGAAACTTTGCTAAAAAGCAAAAATTGTGATGAAGCGGCACGGGAATATACACACGCACAGGAAACACGTGATAAGCTATTCAAAATGGGGCTTTACTACAGCCTTGATTCCCATGCAAAACAGGCACATGCGATTGAAATTGCCGAGTGCTATGCGCATCAAAATGAGTTTGATAAAGCCATTGGGATGCTCGATATCAAAACTATCCATGAACCGGATTATCTTTTAAGAGCATCAGTCATCTATCGAAATTCAGGAGATACCCTAAAAGCAGACGAAGCCAAAGCGATAGCTGATAAGTTTGTGCCTCTCTAAATCAAGCAACAAACAAGAAAAGATAAATACTGCATCCCATTAGGGAAGTTAACGTCAACGCGGCAAAAATCCATTTTCCCATCCGTCGATGCTGTTTCATACCGTCTCTCCCGTATTGGGAATACGTCTTATAGGACGTAATGATGAGATATATCCAACCCCCGACAGACATCAATGCAACAAAAATATGAACGGCCAAGAAAATAAGAAAGAAATCATACGATATAGGGGAAAACTTCACATATTCGATAAATCCTCCGCTGATACGGACCCCCAGTTCAAAGATGATGACCATCACAACGGTTAAGCACAAAATAGCCATTTGAGAACGGAAATGAAGCGTTATGTTTCCAATCACCGCTTGACGTATTGACATCCCAAGCAAGAAAGGGAGTATAGCAAAGTACAGCGTTACCACATCCATAAAAAAAAGCGCACGAGTACCCAAAAATCCAGCTTCTGAAAACATATAATCCCTTATGTATGGTAAAATTTGCGCATATTATAAAGTATGAGGGCTATATGGACGATAAAACACGATGGAACCACAAGCATAAAAATGTACCCATGCCCACGAATCCCTCGGCAATTCTCATAGAACATGTCAAGCCTGTATCAGGTAAAAGAGCATTAGACATCGCGTGTGGCATAGGACGTAATACCCACCATCTTGTAAAAATGGGCTTTGAAGTAGATGCCCTAGATATATCCGACTATGCCCTCTCACAAATTGATAACTCACCAATGATACATACGATTGAAACGGATTTAACGCAGTATGCGATTACCCAAAACCGTTATGATTTAATCATCAATATCAACTATTTGGAGCGAAAGCTTTTCCCTTCTATGATGGCAGGGCTCAAAAGTGGCGGAATGCTCATTTTTGAAACGTTTATTACAGCCCATGAAGAAGGGTATCACAACCCAAGCAATCCTGATTTTCTCTTACGATCCAATGAACTTCCAATACAATTTCCTCAATTAGAAGTACTCGTGTATGAAGAACGGGATGACCTAAATATGTACGGTGAAAAAGTAAAAATCGCGTCGTTTGTTGCAAAGAAATAGATAAACTTGCTTGTGTTATAATTTCAAAAAAATTTAAAGGCTGTACATGCTAACCGATCGCGTCAATACCCTCTCAGAATCGATTACCATCGCTATTTCCACACTTGCCCAAGAGCTAAAAGCTCAAGGAAAAGATGTTATTAGTTTTTCAGCCGGCGAACCTGATTTTGATACCCCGCAAGTAATCAAAGATGCAGCTATTCGTGCAATCAATGAGGGATTTACCAAATATACCGCTGTTGACGGTATCCCTGAATTAAAAGCGGCAATTGCCCATAAACTTCTACGCGATAACGGTCTCGTTTACAAACCTAACCAAATCATTGCAAACAATGGAGCAAAGCACTCTCTTTATAATCTTTTTGCATCTACCATCCAATCAGGTGATGAAGTGATTATCCCTGCTCCTTATTGGGTTACTTATCCCGAATTGGTTCAATACTGCGGTGGTACGGTTGTCGAGATCATGACTGACGATGAGAGCGGCTTTAAAATAACACCCCAACAACTCAAAAATGCCCTTACCCCTAATACCAAAATGCTCATCCTTACCTCCCCTTCTAACCCTACGGGAGCGGTTTATTCACGTGAAGAGCTAACCGCTTTGGGCAAAGTCCTTGAGGGGACAAATGTTATTGTTGCCAGCGATGAGATGTATGAAAAGCTTATCTATGACGGTGAGTTTGTTTCTGCTGCATCGGTCAGTGATGACATGTTTGGACGTACCGTAACGATCAATGGGCTCAGTAAATCCGTAGCGATGACGGGATGGCGTTTTGGTTATATGGCCGCGGCTAACACTGAGATTATCCAAGCAACCAAAAAACTCCAAAGTCAAAGCACTTCAAACATCAACAGCATTACCCAAAAAGCAGCAATCGTAGGATTAAACGGGGACGCAGATACGGACATAGAATCCATGCGTCAGGCATTCAAAGTGCGTAGAGACGAAGCGGTAAAATTATTTAATGAAATCGACGGACTTTCCGTCCTCTCTCCTGCCGGAGCTTTCTATCTTTTTGTTAACATCAAAGCAATCAGCAATGACTCTATGGCGTTTTGTAAAGGACTGCTTGAAGATCAAGGGGTAGCGGTCGTACCTGGATTGGGCTTTGGGTCTGAAGGGTATTTTCGATTTAGCTTTGCGACCGATATAGAGAGTATTCGTGAAGGAATTAAACGTATTGCAACCTACGTAGCCGCACAACGCAAATAAAGAGGAAGCAATTGATTATTTAATCAATTGCAACGCCGCGATAACATCGTCTATATTTCCAAGCGGAAGATGGACTTTCCATTCTGGATTTTTTGCATCTCCGCTTAATGAAATACCGATACTCGCAACACTGTCACTCCCCTCACCGTAAGGTGCATCAACTTTGCTCACAGTAATAAGACCTTTTTTAGTTCCATTGAGTGGTATTTCTTTCATGATGGTTGCAGATGCGCTCATAAATTCTCCTAATTGATTGATATATTATGAGTTTAGCTGATTTTGGATAAAGCAACCTTAAAAAAAAGTGGATGATTGTGCTTACGGTTGAGTTTGCGGTTGGTTTCCATAAATATAGGCATACATTTTGCGATAATACGTCTCATTTCGAGTTCGATCCGTCGCACAAAAATGGTGATAACGACCCAGTGTTTCCCATGAATAGCCAAAGCTTTTCACCAAACCCGTAACAATGCGATTTGCATGTTCACGCTCTGTTGCATCCACAAAATATTCATGAAGCATTGGATTTGGATGGTATTTGTAGTTAATTTGGTACGGACCAAGATCTAAATTGGTAATGCCCCCATTAATAAGGGCTTGGGCTTGTGCCGTACACTCTTCAGTGGAATTACAGCGGATAATGTGCCCATTGACAGCAAAACCCGCTGCTTTTGCTCTTTGCGCATCTTCAACTGCATTAAGACGGATAACATTAGGGTTACAGGTTCCATCCGCTTCTTTTAAACATTCACAGTGACGGATAGCATCCAAGACAATATCAGGCATACGCATACTAGACATATCAACGTCAGCACTCATAAGTTGTGCTGCCAGTACCGTTAAGATGACCAGTTTCTTCATGCGTTCCCTTTACTTATGATTGTAATATTTTAGCCAATTTCGCTTGAAGTTTCAGCCACAATTTATGTTCCATTAGAGGAAAGCCGCTGTATATACCGCCTTTAGTGATACTTTTGGTAACACCTGAGCGAGCGGCAAGGGTTGTGAATGGGGCGATGCTGAGATGTCCTGCCGTAGCACTTTGCCCACCCATCACAACATTTCTCCCAAGCGTTGTAGAGCCTGCAAGTCCGGATTGTGAGACCAAAATACAATGTTCACCAACAACGCAGTTATGACCAATTTGTATTAAATTATCGATTTTAGAGCCTTGCTTAATCACTGTCGAACCAAATACAGCACAGTCTATCGTCGTGTTGGCACCAATTTCAACGTCATCTTCGATAATAACATTTCCATTTTGGTACAGTTTAATATGCTCACCCATCTTGGTATGCGCATATCCAAAGCCATCACTGCCGATTGCGGTACCTGAATGTATCATAACATTGTTTCCGATAATGCAGTTACGGTAAATTGCAACATTGGGATAGAGAATCACATTATCACCAATCACGGTATCGGTACCGATGTAAACACCGCTCATAATGGTACACCCTGCCCCAATCGTAACGCCATTTTCAATGTGTGCCGTTGGATAAACGATACTGTCATTACCTATAATCGGCTTAATATCGCTGCTTTGAATCGGTTTGGCAAAATATTTTGAAAGTTTAGCAACCATGAGATAAGGCTCTTCGCTGATAAGGGCAACAACATCATCAGGCAATAAATGTGCTCTGTCCGCCGGAATAATAACAGCGGATGCCTTTGTAGCAGAGAGTTCTTTATCATGCTTGGAATCCGACAAAAAAGAAATTTCCCCTTTTTGCGCATTATTGAGTGTATTAATCCCAATAATAGAAACTTCACAAACAGAAGAACATTCTATTTGAAGCTGATTAGCTATTTCTTTGATAGTCATAATTAACGTTCCAATGCCACAGAACCGCTGCGCACAATCTCTTTTGGATGGAAACGCTTGATGGCTTCTAAAAAGTGCGCTACTTTGTGCGGCTCATCTGCCACCATAACAATGAGCGTATCACTGCTGACATTGACTATTTTTCCATTATACGCATGGGCCAGAGCTTCGATATCGCTGATTGATTCACTCAAAGGAATCTTGACCATCGCCATCTCTTTTTCAACCAAATCAGCATGTTCATAGACTTTTAAGACCGGTATCAATTTATGCAGCTGTTTGATGATTTGTTCAATCACCCGTACAGACCCTGCCGTAACGATCGTAACTCTGGAATACTTGGAATCGGGTATCGGTGCTACGGTCAGCGAATCGATGTTGTACCCTCGTCCTGAAAACAGGCCTGATATACGCGACAATACACTTGCCTCATTTAAAACGATAACCGAAATAACGCGTCGAGCTGCTTCTTCCATTATTTCTCCTTGTATTCTAACATCATGTTAAAGAGTGATCCGCCTGCGGGGACCATTGGTAAAACGTTTTCAAACCGATTAACCGCTACATCGATGATCGCAACCACATTCTTTTCAACGGCATCTTTGAGTGCTGCATCAAACTCTTCTTTGGTACCAACACGGTAACCGATACCGCCAAAACTCTCTGATAATTTGACAAAGTCAGGCTGTATCGAGAGATCCGTTTGGGAATGGCGTTTGTCATAAAACATCGTCTGCCACTGACGTACCATTCCCAAAAAGTTATTGTTTAGGATAATGTTGATAACCGGCAATTGATACTCAACCGCCGTCATTAACTCTTGTATGTTCATTAAAATCGAGCCATCACCTGTGATGTTGATACTAACACGTTTAGGATCGGCACGCTTGACACCCAAAGCTGCTGGGAATCCGAAACCCATCGTCCCTAATCCGCCTGAACTGATCCATTGACGAGGACGGCTGAACGGATAAAACTGAGCTGTCCACATTTGATGCTGTCCCACATCGGTGGAGATATTGGCATCATCGCCCAAGAGCTGTCCGATACGCTGTACAACCCATTGAGGTTTAATACGATCACCCTCTTCGGTATAACTCAAAGGATGCAATTTATTGAAATTGGCAATGGTTTTATGCCATGCGTCATAGCGTGTCGGATCAATTTGTTCTTTTGCCAAAGGCATCATCATTTCCAAAACATTTTTCACATCCCCAACAATAGGAAAGTGGGCATTGACCAGTTTAGAAATACTCGCAGGGTCAATATCGACATGGATGATTTGCGCATGTTTAGCAAATTCAGAAAGCTTCCCTGTTACTCGGTCATCAAATCGCGCACCTAACCCGATAACCAAATCGGTTTCAGACATCGCCATATTCGCCGCATATGACCCGTGCATTCCCAGCATAGAGATCAACAAAGGATCGGCATGATGGAGTGTCCCACGAGCCATAAACGTTTCAACCGCAGGTATTTGAGTCATTTTTGAAAATTCACGTACCAAATCAGCCGCATTGGCGTTAATAATCCCGCCTCCGAGATACAGCAACGGGCGCTTGGCAGCAGCAATCGCTTCAATCGCTTTTTTGATCTGTCGTGCATTGCCTTTTACGGTTGGCTTATAGGTTTCCAGTTCAACGTCTTTTGAATAATCAAAATTGGCAATTTGTGCTGTAACGTCTTTTGGAATATCGACGTGAACAGGACCCGGACGACCTGTACGTGCTAAATAAAAAGCTTCTTTTAACACACGCGGAAGATCAGCGGCATCGGTTACTAAATAGTTATGTTTCGTACACGGTCGGCTAATGCCAACGGCATCGATCTCTTGAAAGGCCGGTAATCGCGTTGGTAAATCCTGGACCTGAAGTGATCATGGCAACGCCCACTTTTCCTGATGCTTTGGAATAGCCCTCCGCTGCATGAACGGCAGCTTGCTCATGACGTGTAAGCACGTGCTGAAACGAACTTTGTTTGTAAATTTCATCATAGACGTTCATGATTGCACCGCCGGGATAACCAAAGATTACCTCGACCTCTTCGGCGATAAGCGCTTCGATAACCATCTGTGCACCGCTGATTTGCATGTCGTCTCCTTTATATAAAAATAGGGTAATAGTGCTTTAAAAAATTTGCCCATTATAAAGTAAACAAGCTATGAAATACGTTAATTAGGCAAAGAGGTATTGACGATTGAGAAAAAATTGATTTTCATCAATTAACAATGCGATTAAAAAAGTTAAAATGATAAAAATATAAAGGAAATGAATGAAATCTATCACCCTTATAACCTTAACAACCCTCACTTTGTTGGGAGCTGATGGATACAAAGTTTATCAAAAAAACTGCATGCAGTGTCATGCAGAAATAATGACAAAAACGGAGGTCCTAAAATCCTTCAAAACCCTAAAAGCACCGCCAATGGTCGAAGTAGCAAATAAAATTAAAGGGAATATTCGCATTGTGGATGAAGACAAGGATATTAAACGCCGTGTTGTAATCGCTTTTGTCAAAGATTACATCGAAAATCCGAGCATTCAATACAGTATGTGTGATCCTATGGCGTTAGAACATTTTGGCGTTATGCCCTCTTTAAAAGGCAAACTCACTGAAAAAGAGAAGCAAGCCGTTGCCGAATGGGTCTATGATTATTATGAAGGTAAAACATTTTAATCTCTCCTACGAGAGATTAATCACGCGGCAATTCGGATTCTTTAATCATCTCTTCCAAGTAACCGTACATCTTGAGGCTGTTTTCTTCCATTTTAATAAAATTATCAATAATCTCTTTATGATTATCAATGACTCTGTCCGTCGGATCGATGAAGGCGAGGTTAAGATTAACAAGACGATGGATCTCAGCATGAGGTGCATCCACTTTTAAATACGCATTGGTTTTGGAAAACTTATCTTTAGCCGTTTCTACATACCATTTTCCGAGATGACACTGGGTATGATTCATGGCATCAAGCCGTTTTTCACGTCGAATGATCGATGTATACGCATTGGATTTATAAATGGTATGATCAATTTTTGCAAGCAATACATGAACCATGCTTTCAATAGAATTTGCATATGCCGTAGCTTGTTTTGCACCATGGCTGAATTCATTAAACGTCAGCGTGAATTTTTCGATAGTGCTCAATGAATTTTGCGCAATCACGTTTGTCGATTCTGAACTCTCTTGTAAATCAGAGGCATCTTGCTGCAGTGTTTGTATCGATATGGCTATCTCACTGGTTGCTTTTTGAGTCCTCTCTGCAAGCTTACGCACTTCATCCGCAACAACCGCGAACCCTCTGCCGTGCTCACCCGCCCTAGCCGCTGCAATCGCTGCATTCAAAGCCAAAAGATTGGTTTGTTCGGCAATTTCTTTGATCAAGTCCACAATAGAATTGATTTCTTTTGTTTTATCATTAAGAACGGTAATGCTTTGACTGGATGTGTCGGCACTCATAATGAGGGAATGCAGTTTTTCAGTAATCTCATCAATCACCTCAATGCTGTCATCCGCATTTGATTCTGTCAACTTGCTAATATCCACAATCTTATCAATGTAATGAATCGACCGGTTGAGATCATCATGTAAAAGCTCCAGCTCTCCAATAACCCCATGTCCGATTTTACCGATAGCATTGTTAATCTCAGTAGCAACAATGCTTTGCGTATCTGTTTGCATATTTGCAATGGCACGATTGGTTGTATCAATATTGGTTTTGAACTCCCCTTTGAATTGGGATGCATTAATTTCACGATAAGAAGTTTTTTGGCTTGCTTCTTCAATGGAAGTAGAAATTTCTTTCATGTATTGAGAAAGTTGATTAGCGAAGTTATTAAAGCTGAGGCGCATTTGCTCAAGTTCACCGCCATCATGATAATCCAACCTATTGGTAAACGTTCCCGAATCTGCCTCTGTGAGAACCGTTGTCACTTTTTGAATGGTTTGTTGTACGTGACGTATATTGATAAACATATACCAAGCAAGTGCAAAATTGGCAATGTTAATTATCCGCATAACATCAAAACCGTAATGATAGACTTCTGCACCCAGCCCAATCGTAAAGATACACAATGAGATAATATTGGCATATTGAATTTTCGATAACGAAGAGAAAGAATTCATTGAATCACCTTGATCACAAAATAAGACGGTGATTATACACTAACGGCAGCTTAAGTAATGTTACGATGTTCAGGCTCTGAAATAATCCAAAGCAACCCCTTCTCGAAGCCCGTCATCAATGATAATCGCTTCGTCACAATCAATGGCTTTAAAAAGAGATTCTACCATTAATATCCCCGTTGCAATCAAAAGTTCTCGCCCTGCTCCTACGTACCTTGTCCGCATAGATTCAGCCATTTTCATTAGATCTTTATAGGTTTGGACACAATCACTCAATGTCAGCATCGAACCGTTGATTTTATGCGGATCATAGTTTGAATACTCCATCCCCATACGAAAAGCCGCAATGGTTGTCGGCGTTCCGGAAGTGAATACTAGCCCCATTGGCTCCTTTTTTGGCCCTAATGAGAGATAAAAAAGACGCACTTTTTCTTCAAAATCACTCAACAACTGGCGTAAACTGTTTGTGTCCGTCGCTTTTTCACTCATCGTGACAATACCTATGGGCAAACTTACAAATTTATTTTCATTTGTATCGCAATAAATGAGCTCCGTAGATCCGCCGCCGATATCGGCCAGAACAAAATGATGTGAATTTATTTGAAGTTGATTCAAGCGATTTTTGACGGCTAAAAGGGTTAAGCGTGCTTCTTCTATACCCTCGATAATAGAAAATCGGATACCGGAGTGTTGTTCTATGCGGGCAATAACATCTTGAGCATTCGTTGCCATGCGCAATGCAGCAGTCGTTACTGCCACAACTTCCTGATTCACAAAATCCAAATTAATTTTAGCTTCATCAATTGCGTTTAATATTCGGAACAAAGCATTCTCGCCAATCATATTGGTCGCATGCAATTGTTCAGCGGCACGAACTATTTGTTCATAACTTTTTCCCCAGTTACATCCATCGTATTCAATAAAACGGATGGTATTGGAACCTAAATCAATCGCAATCATAACTTTTTCGCTGTTATGTCACTCACTATCATGGCGGGAGTCCAAGAGTCTAAAGAACCTTGCTTAAGCATTTTAAGATCTGTTTTCGTTGCATAATGCCCCTTGAAAAGATCAAAAAGATCAACTATTTTTTCATCAATACCAAACATGAAAATATAGTTACGCAAACCATTTTCCAATTCAGTTGATGGGGAATGTTCTACTATTTTTCTTTCCAATTGAAGGGCGTAACATTGTGAAAAAACACTGCCAATCGCTGAAAATTTCGCATTTATTGATAAGTAATTAGTAAATACCGTACGCAATTCCAGTGGATCACCCTTGACTACTTGACGCAAAGCCTGGTCCACTGTTTTGTTCCATTGGGCTTCTAAGCGTTGCGCTTGCGGTAATTCGTAAAGAAGTGGATACGCACTGAGATACGAGAAGGCACTGATAAAATTATCCGTAGAAAGTGCTTCATAAAATAAATTTTTAATCTTGATTACTTCAGCCATTTCACGTGCTTCTTGAGCATAATTTGGGAAGAGAACCAATATTTCGCATCCCTTTTTCGCATTAACATAATCTCCGCTTTTGAACTCTTTATAGGTTTTGACATACAATTGATCTATGTAAAGAATAACCTCATCGTATTCCGCAAATTCTTTGAGAAACAGATACATTTTAGTCAGTTCAATGAATTTCACAAAATTACGGGAAGCAATAACCTTTTTAAAATACTCATAAATACGGCGATCATTTAACATCCCCTGAATCAATGGAGCTTTTTGGGTAATGCCACGAAAAGGAGCTAAAATTTGACGTGCTGATTCTTCTCCATTTTGCGTCATAATGATCTCTTGCGCTTTTAAAAAATGTTTTTTCCATGACGCTTCCATTTTACGATAAGGGTCTGAATCTTTGAAAGCAGGATATTGGTTGGCCAATGAGTAGGCTAAAGCATACCGCTTTTCCTGTGCATAGGTGAGGAAAAGAGAATAATGTTCATAATCGCGAAGCAGCTGTTGAATAAAAGAGGTTTTTGAAGCAATACCGACAAAAGGCTCTAAGAGTTCTTTGGCTTTGAGCTTATCCCCTTGCTCCAGATGCCCTCTAGCCGTTTGCAGATACCTTGCCCATAGTAGTTCTGCTTCTTTGTACACGTTAGAATAAATAAGAATCGGATTATCTTCTATCATCTTATAGAAAGCTCGATAATTTTGGGTTTTTAGCAGTTCTCTGTACTCTATTTCATTTCCAAATAAAGAATAAAAATGGATATTCCCCTCTTTGGTCCCGATCGCCAAAGAAAACTTTTCATCGATAAAAGCAATCGATGTTATCGTTTCTTGTATTTTTACATAACGCTGCCGAATGAGTTCAAAACTGTGCAAGTCATACAAAGCTACATACCCTAAACGGGTTGCAACAAAAGCAAACCGTTTATCCAAGCTCAGACACATGGAGATGATTTCATCACCTAATTTCGGCAAACGCTTGTATATTTTTCCATGATGCAGATCCCAGATGACGAGTCCCCCGTCTCGTTCAGCGCTCAGCAGTCGTAAACCTGAGAGAAAAAGCATACTAACAATGACACTGCTATGCCCCAAAAGCTTCACATGCTGTTTCATAGTGGAAGGATTCATAACATTGATTGCTCGATCATAGCTTCCTGTCGCAATCCATTGACCATTGGGACTAAAAGCGATAGACGTAACAAAATCCGCATGATGAGGCATAGCAAACACTAATAGACCTGTTTGCAATGCCCAAACAAACACTTTGCCATCTTGTCCGCCCGTCACGCAGTATCGGCCATTAGGATCGATCCCAACCGATTCAATCTCACCTTTGTGATGGCCTACACGATAAAGCAATTTTTTATTGCTTACATCAAATACGGCGGCTTTATCACTTCCGGGGACGATGGAAATGCAATACAACCCATCAGCAGAAACTGCCGCTTGACGTTCCAAAAGATCGGTATGAACCACACTGCTTTTGAACCCATCCAATATGCGAAAATATTTAGTGTCAATCACACGCATGGCTGTATTTTCATCCACCACGGCCAATTGACCGTTGTTCAATGCTTTTAATCGAAGTACGGATGTTTTAATATTAACTAATTTTAATACCTCCATACCCATTGTCCTTACTGTTCTTCACTGCTTAGATAGTGATGTTCAAGAAGCAATGAACGTATTTGTTTTTGGTGCTCTTCACCTTTTGTTTCCAAATGAATCGTGACATTCGCATCACCATACGCCAGGGATGTAGAGGTACGATCATAATCAATATGAACAATATTGGCATTCAGCTCTTGCAGCATGTGCGTCAATTGCATCAATGCACCCGGTTTGTCAATAAGGGTTACCGTCAATTTCATCTTTCTGCCGGATTTAATAAGCCCTTTCTCGATGATGATAGACAATAAGGTAACATCCATGTTTCCACCGCTGAGAACAACACCCACCTTCTTACCTTTCAGGTGGGGAAGCTTGTCATGCAGCAGTGCCGCGACACCTGCCGCACCTGCCCCTTCTACTACAAGCTTTTGGCGCTCTAGCAAAAATAAAATAGCATTAGCAATCTCTTCATCATCAACACAAACCATCCGGTCTACTGTCTCCAAGATATGGGAAAGTGTCAAAGGTGAAGTATCCCGTACTGCAATTCCATCGGCAATGGTACGTACGGAAGTACTGTCAATCGCCCGTTTAGCGTCAAAAGATTCCTTCATCGCGGGTGCACCCAGCGCGCTGATGCCGATCACTTCAATCGCAGGGGCCAACTGTTTGATGGCCGATGCCATGCCCGAAATGAGTCCGCCACCACCGACAGGAACAATAATCGCATCCAAATGGATCATCGATTCCAACATCTCTAACGCAATCGTCCCCTGCCCAGCAATAACTGCTTCATCCGCAAACGGATGGACGAAAACCATGGAATGTTCTTTGCCATAAGCGGATGCATAGGCATAGGCTTCATCGTAATTGCTGCCTGCCAATATAACTTCGGCACCGTAATAGCGTACCCCATTTATCTTTGTCAGAGGCGTTGATTCAGGCATCACAATCAATGCCTGGATCTTAAACATCTGAGCGGCCATCGCCACACCTTGTGCATGATTACCCGCACTTGCCGCAATCACTCCCATTGAGCGTTCAGCAGAACTTAACGTTGCTATTTTGTTGTAGGCACCGCGTATTTTGAATGCACCGGTAACTTGTAAATTTTCTTTTTTAAGATAGATTTCACATCCTGCCTGCTCGCTTAAGCGCGGGGCATAAGAAAAAGAAGTCTCTACAATAACTCCTTTGATCCGTTCTCTGGCTTGATATATTGCTTCTAAATCGATCAACGTTTCCCTTTATCCGTGAATACGACGGTGTTCAACCATGGTACAATGATTTTGAACCACGCGCATACCGGCATTTTTTGCCTTTTGGGCTGCTTCATTATTAACGACTCCGATTTGTGCCCAAAACACTTGAACATCACCCCTGCTCATGCAAGAATCGACAATAGCATTCAGTGCATCAGCCTTACGAAATACATTCACCATATCGACGGGAAACGGAATCTCCTCGAGTGAGCGATACACTTTTTCACCTAAAATGAGAGCTTCTTTTGGGTAAACTGGAACAATGGTGTACCCCATACTTTGCAGATACTGCGCAACACGGTAACTGTCTTTTGACGCATCCGGTGATAGCCCCAAGACCGCAATGGTTTTAATTTCTGAAAAAATAGACTGTATCTCATCATTGTTTGCATTCACTGTCGGAAATTCACATTCCATAAAATTCTCCCTACTATTCTGTATGTAAGCTATTATATCCTATTACAGAGCGAAGGATTCTCCCCATTGGCTTAAATTTTCATAATATTTTCTTGCTCTCACCCGTATAACGCTGTCTTGGACGCGCTATTTTCATCTCAGCATCATTTTTCAGTTCTATCCATTGAGTAATCCATCCAACCGAACGTCCGATAACAAAAATGATGGTAAACATCGATTTTGGAATTTTTAACGCCGTTAAAATAAGTCCTGAATAAAAGTCAATATTCGGATACAGTTTTCGTTGAATAAAATACTCATCACTCAGCGCAATTTCTTCAACACGCTTGGCAATTTTCAACAAATTACTGTCAATCCCCAACTCATCTTTAAGCTCATCCAAAAGCTTTTTCAAAATTCGTGAACGGGGATCAAAGTTTTTATACACACGGTGACCGAATCCCATGAGTTTGAAATCATCTTCAGGGTCTTTTGCCCGTTTGATAAAGGCGTCTACGTTAGCAACATCCCCTATCAATTCCAGTTGGGCAATCACCGATTCATTCGCACCGCCATGTGCCCTTCCCCATAGCGCATCAATCCCCGCAGAAATAGCCGCATAGGGATGCGCGCCGGTAGATGCAACCGCACGTACCGTTGACGTAGAGGCATTTTGCTCATGATCCGCATGCAAAGTGAAGATCGTATCCAAAGCACGAACTTCCACGTCCCGTATTTCAAGACTCTCTCCTGGATAGGCACGCATCATGTACAAAAAGTTTTCAGTGAATGAACGTTCAATATCCGGATAAATATAAGGTATCCCCAACGATCTACGATACGTGAAGGCAGCGAGCGTCGGTATTTTGGCAATGATACGCCTCGCCATCACTTGTGCATCTTCGGTCGTTGTTACATTGAGATGTTCAAAATAAAAGGTTGACAAAGCAGCGACAGCAGATGACATCATAGCCATAGGATGGGCACGATCGGGAAATGAATTGATAAGCCCTTTGAGCCCTTCATGGATAAAAGCACGTTTTCTCAGCTCTTTATCCAATGCTGCCCGCTCCATTTCGCAGGGAAGCTTACCCATGAGCAGCAAGTGACATACATCCAAGTAGTTCTTTTTAGTTGCCAAATCAGAAATATCGTAACCGCGATACAGCAACTCCCCTTTGTCACCGTCAATGTAGGTAATACTCGAACTGCAGCTGGCCGTAGAGGTAAATCCAGGATCATACGTAAACATTCCTGTCTCTTTATACAAAGACCTTACATCAATTACGTCAGGCCCAAGAGTTGGGCTTAAAATAGGAAGCTCATAGCTTTTTCCCGTACGATTATCCGTTAGTGTAACAGTCTTCATAATTTGGTATCCCCTACATATATTAGAGTGAAAAATAAGTAGATGTTATTACTATCTAGCTTAATCAATCTATAAAATCCATAAAATTAAACCTATGAATCTGTCATTTTTAACATTAAATCTATCATTTTAAGTTTACAATAGCAAACAAGTATGAGAAGGAAGAGGATGACAAAGCACCATTACGATGTCGTAGTGATTGGGGCCGGTATTTCCGGTGCCGCATTAGCCTATGAATTGGCACGATACACCAATATTGAAAAGATTGCTATTGTCGAAAAATATGAAGGAATTGCAACGTTAAATTCCAAAGGAACCAGCAATTCACAAACCATTCATGTCGGGGACATCGAAACAAATTACACCCTTCCCAAAGCCGCCATTACCAAACGTACGGCAAAGATGGTCGAAAAATACTGTCTTGCCCACGGATATCAAAACGAGATCATTTTTTCGCATCAAAAAATGGCCTTGGGAGTGGGTGACGAAGAGGTTGAATTTTTATTGCATCGTTATGAAGAGTTTTCGGAACTTTTCCCCTATCTAGAAGTGTGGGATAAAGAAAAACTCAAAGAGATAGAGCCTCGCATCGTCTACGACATCGATGGAAATGAACGTCCTGAGAATATCGTCGGAATCGGGGCAAAAGGGCAATGGACAACGGTTGATTATGGGAAAATGTCAAAATCATTGATCGAAAATGCCATGAAAGAACCCAATACCTCGGTTGAACTTTTTTTAAATTCACAAGTGCTTAAAATTGATAAAAGCTCCACAAGAGGATACACCGTAACCACTGCCGATTCATCGTATGATGCCGACTTTGTCGTTGTTGATGCGGGAGCACACAGTTTATTTTTAGCACACAGTATGGGGCATGGTCTGAATTATGCATGTCTTCCTATGGCAGGAAGTTTTTACATAACAAATCAAAAAATGCTCAACGGGAAAGTGTACATGATCCAAAATCCGAAATTGCCGTTTGCCGCACTGCATGGAGATCCCGACGTGTTAGCACAAGGCAATACCCGTTTTGGTCCGACAGCACTGGTACTGCCAAAACTGGAGCGCTATAAAAGCGGTACGTATCTGGATTTTTGGAAAACACTCAAACTCGATGGCCGAGTTGTCTCTGCTTTATGGAAATTGCTCAAAGATTCGGACATACGCAATTACATTTTCCGTAACTTCTTGTTTGAAGTTCCTTGGATTAACAAGCGTCTCTTTCTCAATGATGCCCGAAAGATCGTCCCGTCTCTAAAAATGTCTGAATTTGAATACGCGACCGGATTTGGCGGTGTACGTCCTCAAGTTATCGATAAAAATGAACGCAAACTGATCTTAGGGGAAGCCTCTATCAACACCGGAGACGGTATTATCTTCAACATGACCCCCTCACCGGGAGCTACGAGCTGTTTGGGCAATGCAGAGCGGGATTTGCGCTACATTGTCCACTATTTGGGAAAAACGTTTGATGAAGAACGATTTAATGATGAGTTAACGGATGGCGAGTGCTGTGTCTTACCAGAGCCAATCGAAGAACAAAAACGCTCTGTAAACCGCATCCGTGATGAAATTCATAAACACGATGCTGAATATTATCAAGATGTTCACGAAGGAAAACCGCATGAATCGTTTTGGAGTAAACCGCATAGTTTGTGGAAACGTAAATAATAAAATTGGAATTTAGATTATGAAAAATGCATTTGATAAACACACCCTCATTACCGCAACGATCAAGAAGCAAATTGAACCGCTCAAAATCGTATTCCCCTCTCAGTATGGGAAACTCTATGCGCAATGGGCTCGTACCCACAATATCGAACTTAAACCCGATGAGATACTGGGTTCTGAAATGCTCAACGAAAAAGTCGTTCAGCATGTAATTACATTGGCCTCCTGTACTGAAAAAGCGATTCAAGCCATAGAGAATGAAGACAAAAAAACACTTGAAACTGTTTTAGCGGAGACCAAATCACTGCGTGACGAGATCAATGAACTGCAAAAAGTAATCTATGAGGATACCCTGACCAAATGCTATAACCGCAAATGGTTTGAAGATATGTATTTGGATAACGACAATCTAACGCTCAATACCAACGGAACAATGGCCATTATTGATCTTAATAAGTTCAAAATCATCAATGACACCTTTGGTCATACCATCGGCGATAAGGTACTCGTACATATCGCCAACACCCTCAAAGAGACGGGTGGAAAAGTCATACGCTACGGTGGAGATGAATTTCTCGTGATATTTGACGACACCCAAACCTTTTCTGAAATTCAAAAGAATTTCGATGAAATGATCATCGCCTGTGCCAAAAAGTCATTCAAAGTTGAAGAAGAGAGTTTTAAAGTAAGTTTTGCCTACGGAACAGCACCGTTTGCTCAAGGGGATGATCTAAATACCATTATCGATATTGCCGATAAAGCGATGTATCGTCATAAAAAAGGGGAATAATATTTAGCCCATCTAAAAAGGCTAAATATTTTAGTGAGTTAGACACACAAAATCTGAATTCGAAGAATCTTGTAATTACTGCGTTTATCGCTAGAAATATTATGCTTTTTTATGCTCCCATGGCACGCTTTATCTATATTTTTACTACACTAAAACATACGATAATAACAGATCATGCTATACTGCGCGATCTATTAAAAGGCTTGCTATGAATAAATTTTTACCATTAATATTAATTTGTATCTTCTATTTTCCTTCAGTTACCATTGCTGATGTTCACGTACAGCCAGCAAAAACAATCGTGAGCGAGAGTATTAAAATTGGAGCTGGACAATATTCTTATTATAAATTTACTCTTACTAAAGACGACCAATTGAACTTAAAAATATCCGTAAAGGGTGGCTCAAATAGTAAGATTGAT
>PDVJ01000013.1_pt3 | contig 49085 bp, 45 predicted proteins | sample 1369811 | NCBI WGS metagenome assembly PDVJ01 (sample SAMN07795376, study PRJNA414565) | Alkali sediment metagenome, whole genome shotgun sequencing project. | reverse complement strand
CCTTGGCTCGAAGAGGATAAAGTCGATACCGGAATCTTTCCCTGCCTGTGCAACAGCATATAAAAGCCCCGGTATTTCACGCTGATCGGGAAGTTTCGCCAAAGCCACTTTCAATGTTTCCCGTAAGGCATTCACTTCTTTTTCGAACTTTTCTTTTTGGGCTGCCAGACGTCCTTTCTCTACTACCTGCGCCTGAATTTCGGACAACTTTGTGTCAAGTTCGCCTTTCTTCTGGAGAGACGATTGCATAAAGAGTGAATAATATGCTGCACCTAACACAAAATAAATCAAGGCGACAATCAATGCTTTACGCTTGGCGGGCATTTTTTTGATGTCATCCAGGGTGAGAGCCATGTAATTATTATCCCTTCTTTTTCACACACGATATAATAAATTGCTGCAGTTTAATGCCGGATATCTCTTTTTCCTTGGTTGATACCAAATCGACGGATTTGATAAAGGTAGATCCTGCCAAATTTTTCATGAAGTGCGCAACCGCGATATTATTTCTGGCCATACCCTCAATGGTAATAGCTGTTCCTTTTTCCGATAATCTTTCAAGCCAGACGTCCTTTATGGGGACCATGGTTGTTAATTCGTCAAGCATACGCACAGGTGCCAGGCGATTTTCTTCAAGGGTATTGATAATAGCAATTTTTTTCTCGAGAAGAGCCTTGTCTCTCTTGAATGTGTCAATATCGAGAATAATCTTATTGAGACGATCGAGTTCATTTTGCTGTTTTGTAATGTTTTCTTCGAGACTACTGATGCTCATACTGAGATAAAGGTGAAATGAACCGAGCGCGAGGACGAACACAACAAAGGTGATGCCGATGACCATAATCTGGCGTGTAATGTCCTCTCTCTTTTCTTTCTCCCGATAGGGAAGAAGATTAATCCTGATCATTTGTCACCTACTTTTCTTAGTGCCAGCCCAATCCCAACAGCTGCGACAGGAATAATATTTTCGATTGTTGCCGGATCAAGGGTTTTTGTGTTGTAGCCTATTTTTTTAAAGGGATTCGCAATTTCCGCTTCTACATTAAGTCGTTGCGTCAAGTCGTTTACAATACCAGGTATTTTCGCACTCCCTCCGGATATAAGAACATGCTTTATATATTCTCCCCCATACGTTGACCGGAAATAATCCACAGAGCGCTCAATTTCTGCACAGATAGGTTCTGCATAGTGAAGAAGGCTTTCCCGGAATTCTTTGTCTGACGCTTCGCTGCCGCCAGGCCCTTCAATTTTGATCCTTTCCGCTTCCTCGAATGTCACTCCCAATTTCTGCTGAATTGCCTCCGTGATGGAATTCCCCGCAAGTGTAAAATCTCTGGTAAAGATCGACATACCTCCTCTCACCACATTCACGTTCGTGATACTTGCTCCTATATTGATGAGGACGGCCATTTCGTTGTCTTCAAAATCATAATTCTCTTCATACATTGTTTCGAGGGCAAAAGAATCGACATCCATGATCACGGGAACATATCCCACTTGTCTGATGGCATCGGTGTAACCGTTCACGATGTCTTTCTTTGCAGCAACAATTATAACATCCATCTGATTGGGATTAAATTCATTCTCGCCAAGGATTTGGAAGTCATAGCTTACTGCCTCCATATCGTCAAACGGCAGATATTTACCTGCCTCATCCTTTATCAGATCACGCAACTCATTTTCTTCGAGAGTGGGAAAGGTCACTTTTTTGACTATCACGGAGTGTCCGGAAATGGATGTTACGACATTTCTTCTCTTGCAGCCGGATAGCTTGAATAGTTCCTTAATTTTCAAGGCCAATTCCTGCTGTTCTACGGCTACGCCATCTACTATGATACCCTTTTCCAAAGGCATTTGGAAAAAGCGGTTAAGAATATAGCCTTTTGGGGTTTCTTGCATTTCGGCAAGTTTTATAGAACTTGATCCTACGTCAAGCCCAACCAGTTGCTTGCTGCCCGGCAACAGGTTCTTAAAGATATCAAGACCGCCTGATAACAGATTTTTAATGTTTAGCATAGGATCACCGTGTGTGGATTATTATATCGAGATTCATTTCGAATATCGATAAACAAGATCTCCCTTCCTGACCATTCCAATTTCGTTTCTTGCTACCATTTCTATATATTGAAGATCACTTCTCAGCAGCGCCGCCTTTTTACTCAATTCCTTGTTCTCAAGAGTAATATCATTGTTCGCTTTTTTTAACGCCATTAATTTTTCTTTCATGGCGTAATTATCAACAAGACCCCTTTTTCCGAAAGTAATGAGCATACTCATCAAAAAAACAAACACAATAAGATATCTGCCTATTTTCATTCCGATCGGTCGTTTCCATTAAATCGTTTTAAAAAAAATTATAGTAAAAAAGTAATTTGAAACATTCAGTCTGCAAGAAAAACATCCTCATATTTTTTTTGCAGCGCTTTTGCGACTTTCAATTCTGAGTACTTTCGAGTTGTTAAACCCTTTTCCATTTTTGTTATGGTTTGAGGTGCCAAACCTGCCTTTCTCGCAAGTTCGGCAATACTTAAAGGAATCGCTTCACGCAGTTGCTTTACTTTATTTTTTTTCATTCCCTCATTCCAAATTAAAAACGATCGCTCTTCGAAAAAATTATACACTAACTATAACTTATGTCAAGTGATAAAGATCACAAAATTACAATATTTTTTAAAGTTAATTAATATTGATTAAAGTAATGACATTGTGTAAGCATATTTTACCTATACTATCGGCATATTTTTAAAATTAATTAATATTAATTAAAGTTATGGCATTGTAAACATTTTTACCTATAATATCGATATGTTACGCTTCACGCGCGCTGGTGTGTTACATTAATTTCAGGTAAATTAGTAACAATTATGAGTTACTTCAATATGATATGACATTTTTCACGTCAACGCGGCAGGAAAAGACTTAATCGATTTACTTCTAAAGCAAGTTGAAGGATCTTTGGCTTAATATTGCCATTAAGGAGTTGTATTAGGGATTTACCCTAATGAGAGACTTTGTAAGAATGTGTCATTTAGCTACGGAGGGAAGATGCTGCTGTGGTTCTCCGAGGAGAAAGTCTCCCCGTTCGATCCAGTCTTTAAGAATCTGGGCAATTTCTCTTGCCTTGTAGTAACTGGAAAGAGGTGCCGTGGTGATTTGATGGCCGTTTAAAGTTATCTCACCGGAGAAGAGTTCCTTGTAGCTTACTTCGCCAAGGCTTTTAAGTGCACCGCCTTTCGGATAATTCATACTATAATCATAAACCTGTGTGTAGATGTCTTCATCCTTTACAGATGTGTATCGCGCCATTTCTTCATTTAACACAGGGATCGGAATGCCTATCCCGACGTATAAAGAAACCCCATATCCTAACATGCTGGCTCCTACAAGCCATGTGGGACTCATTTCTTTAAGGTTTCCTATGGTCGCAATCGTTCCTGCACCCTCTTTGGGAACATCGTTTTTGCCCCGCGCAACGTTCGGGTTATGCTGAGTTCCCTGCCAGGCAACATAGCCGTGGGCGCCCCCTAAAAAGATTCTCGTTCCGATACCAATGGTCAGATAATAGGGATCATTAAACAGCGGGCTTAACTGTCCCGATGTTGAAAAGTTCGCGTTTGCCATGCGGGGTCTTAGTACCCCCATGTATGTATATATAGTTTTGTCGGACATATTGACCGCACAGCTGTAATTTTGATAGGCATTTCGGGGGTTGAAGAGAATCGCATCACGTAAATCGTTGATTGTAATATTTTTTTCATATTTCCTCGCAGGATAACAATCAGTTCCATACCCTTCGGCACGCAATCTGATCACATTGCCTGCTACGAGATCTTCGATGACGTGTCCTCCTCCGTAATTAAATTCCCCCGGATAGACGCTGTTAAGGGGGTCCCCTTCGACAACTTCGGTTGCTCCTATGTAACAGTCTACCGCAGCGATGCCACCATATGCCGGTACGTCATTCAGCCATATTTTTGAGGCCTTTATCTTTGGAGAGGTGTGTCCGAAGTTCAGAAATGCACCTGATGAACACATGGGGGCGAATGTTCCCGTGGTGACCACATCAATTTTCCTTGCAGCTTCGACATGACCGTGTTTCTCGGCAATATGAATCATCTCTTCCGCGGTGACAACAACGGCTTTGCCCTGCTTGATCTTTTCGTTGATCTCTTTGTAGGATTTATTTACTTTGAATTTTTTCATGAGGTGCCCATCCTGTATGACCGAATCCCCCATCCCCTCTTGAGGTTATATCAAGTTGTTGACTTAATGTCCATGAAACCTTACATACCCGATGCACTACCATTTGCGCGATACGATCACCGCGCCTGATGACAAAAGGTGTTTCCCCATGATTAATCATGATGATGCCAATCTCTCCACGGTAGTCTGCATCAATGGTTCCCGGAGAGTTCACCAGCGTAACACCATTTTTTATGGCGAGGCCGCTCCGAGGCCTTATTTCAGCCTCATATCCTACCGGCAGGGCAATCGCAATACCTGTTGGAATCATCTTTCGTTGACCTGGAAATATGGTTTCTTCCGTCTCCACAGCGGCATAAATATCCATACCTGCTGCATTCTCAGTCATGTATCGGGGAAGGGATATGTCGTTACAGCCAGATAATATCTGTATGGGTATTCTGATTTCTTCCGTCATGAGAATTCAAATTTAATTATCAAAGTTAAAAGAAAGATCTTTTTCTGAAATCCTTCCCGTGGCGGCAAGTGTTATGGTATGGGGTGTAAAAATTTCACAGGCCAGGTTTCTCACGTCCTCTGCCGTTATTGCATCTATCGAGGCAATGACATCTTCCGGATATATATATCTTTCAAAAAAAATCTCATTCTTTGCCAATCTGATCATACGATTATCGGTACTCTCCATGGAGAGCAGGAAATTTCCCTTGATGAGCTCCTTGGCCTGCACCATTTCCTTCTCTGTAAGGAGATTATTGCGTAACCGCTTCAATTCTTCAAGTATGAGATTTACGACAACCTGAACTTTATCCTCACTGGTTCCCGCATAGATGCCTAAAGAACCTACATCCATGTAAGGGTTCAGATAGGAATGGATTGCGTAGGCGAGCCCCTTTTTTTCTCTGATTTCCTGAAACAGCCGCGAACTCATGCACCCTCCTAATATCGCATTCAATAAGTAGCTTGAATATCTCTGGGGGCTTATTGCGGATGGCGCAAGGGTTCCAATAATTAAATGTACCTGTTCCAGGTCCTTTTCCAGAGCAGCCACTTTCGATGTAACCACAGGCGTATTGCCTTGTGAAAGGAGCGTTTCCCCATATATGGATCCAAATGCCTGTCCCACCAGATCAGAGAGTACCTCATGTTTTAGGTTCCCTGTAGCTGCCAGAATCAGATTGTCACTTTTATATCTCGCGTTGAAGAAGGAAAGAATTTTTTCTCTATTGAAAGATGATACTTGACCTTTCGTTCCCAATATGGGGAGACTTAAAGGGTGGTCGTTCCAAAATACTCTCTCAAAGAAATCGTGAATATAATCATCAGGTGAGTCTTCGATCATATTGATTTCTTGAAGGACGACGGATTGCTCTTTACGGATTTCTTCTTCATGGAAGCATGAATTTATGAAAATGTCGGCAAGAAGGTCTATGGCCATCGGTAAATGATAATCCGGTATCTTTATATAAAACGAGGTGAGTTCCTTGCCGGTAAAAGCATTCATCATGCCGCCGACGGAATCAATAGCGGACGCGATATCGAACGCAGACCTTTTTTTAGTTCCTTTAAAAAGCATGTGTTCAATAAAGTGAGCTGTTCCACTCGACACTGAATCTTCATGCCGGGAACCAGTCCGCACCCAGAGCCCTATTGATATTGACCTGACATGATTGACTTCTTCAGAAACGACCCTGATACCGTTCGGGAGAAAGGTTTTATTGTGCGTTTGCACCCATTGCATCCTTCCTGCTAAGCCGGATTTTTCCTTGTTTATCGATCTCGAGAACTTTGACCAGGACCTCTTCTCCTTCCTGGAGAATGTCCGTAACTTGTTTAACCCTTTCCTTGGAAAGTTGCGATATGTGTACCAAACCTTCCGTTCCCGGCAATATTTCGACAAAAGCTCCAAAATCAACGATCTTCTTGACAATGCCGCGATAGATCTTTCCCACCTCTGCATCTTCAGTTAACCACTTAACCATTGCTACGGCTCTCGATGCCGCTTCTGAATCATTCGACGCGATGGTCACGGTGCCGTCATCCTCTACATCGATAGTAACACCTGTCTCATTGATAATCTGTCTGATATTCTTCCCACCGCTGCCGATCACATCTCTTACTTTTTCAGGTTTTACCTTTATCGTCGTAATCCGCGGGGCATATTTAGAGAGGTCCTCTCTTGGTTCGGCAAGTGTCTGCGTAAGCTTTTCAATGATAAAAATGCGCCCCTCTCTCGCTTGGTATAACGCTTTTCTCAAGATATCTTCATTCAATCCGCTGATTTTGATGTCCATTTGCAATGCTGTGATTCCCCTTTTTGTCCCGCATACTTTGAGATCCATATCCCCTGCATGGTCTTCATCTCCGATAATATCAGAAAGGATGACCACCTTGTCGTCTTCCTTTAATAAACCCATGGCAATACCGGCAACAGTATCCTTTACCGGTACACCCGCATCCATAAGGGAAAGGGAACTTCCGCATACTGTGGCCATTGATGAGGAACCATTCGAAGACAGGATTTCAGAGACAATCCTAATCGTGTAAGGAAACACTTCCTCTGAAGGGAGTATCGGCAGTAAAGCTTTTCTCGCAAGAGCACCATGACCAATTTCTCTCCTGCCCGGACTCCTTAAAGGCCTTGCTTCTCCTACGCAATACGGCGGAAAATTATAGTGGAGGATAAAAGTTCTCATCTCTTCACCACTTACATAGTCCATTCGCTGTTCGTCCGAGGACGTACCCAGCGTGAGAGCGGCAAGAGCCTGGGTTTCCCCCCTGGTAAAAAGGGCCGATCCGTGCGCCCTCGGGAGAATTCCCACTTCGGCGCTTATCGGTCTAATATCTGTGGAAGATCTTCCGTCGGTTCGCTTGTTCTCGTGTAGTATCATATTCCTGATGATTTGCCGCTCCAGGTCTGACAGAATGTTTTTTACCTGAGAAGTGAGCCCGTTATCTTCAGCGCAGACCTCTTTGATTACTTTCTCCATTAGCCAATCAAGGGTTTTATGCCTATCGAGCTTTCTTGCTATGGTATAGGCTTCTTTCATACTGTTGGCTGCCGCTTCCGTAACCTTTGCATAAAGGATTTCATCTACGGTGATTGTATCCATCACCCGTTTCTCTTTCCCCATGGTTTGGCGGATATGACCCTGAAGTTCAAAGACTGGCCGTAATGACTCTATGCCGAAATTAATCGCATCAACGATTGCATCCTCTTCTACTTCAACGGCCGAGCCTTCAAGCATCACCAGATTTATATCAAATTCCTTGCTTCCAGGAACGGGAGGGGTTTTTCTTCCCACGATAAAAAGATTGAAATCACTTTTCTCCAGAACCTCTGATGAGGGATTACATACAAATGTGCCGTCAACACGTCCGACACGAATAGCGGCAATGGGCCCGTTGAAAGGGATATCAGAGATTTCGAGCGCTACAGATGCACCGAATAATGCTGTCACCGCGGGATCATTTTCATTATCCATGGACAGCAAGGTTGCTACGATTTGAGTTTCGTGAAAATAGCCTTTCGGAAAAAGGGGTCGGAGAGACCTGTCGATAATCCTTGATGTCAATATTTCTCTTTCATTGGGGCGACCCTCCCGCTTAAAAAATCCTCCGGGAATCTTTCCCGCAGCAAACGTCATCTCCTGATAATCCACCGTCAGGGGCATAAAATCGACGCCTTCTCTTTTACTTTTAAGTGATACGGCCGTTACAATTACTACCGTGTCCCCATAGGTCACAAGGACTGATCCATCAGCCTGACCTGCCATATAGTTTGTTTTAACAGAAATATCTCTTCCCGCAAAATCTATACTAAACGTGTTTTGCATGTACTTATTTCCTCATTATGCTGGTTAAATGTTATTGAAATACAAACGCATCCGCGATGGTAAATCTCTTTTTTCTTCATTCTGTCACCAGAATTCGGTCCTGGATTATTTTCTGAGGCCCAGCCGCTGAATAACGCTTCTGTATCTCTCCACATCCTTTTTTTTGAGGTAATCAAGAAGACGTCTTCTCTGTCCCACGAGTTTCAATAGGCCCCTGCGAGAGTGATGATCCTTTTTATGAATTTTAAAATGTTCAGTAAGATACTCAATTCTCGCACTGAGGAGAGCAATCTGGACTTCAGGAGATCCAGTATCTATCGTGTGTAATTGAAAATTACCAATGACTTCCTTCCTTTTTTCCGAATCTAACACCGCTTTATTTCCTCCCTAAAAGTTAGTGTTCAGTGACCACAGACATATCCCCTAAGCCCAAGTCGCAGGGAAGTGTGCCTCATTTGTCACTGTTAAATATTCTCATAATTTTAACTACTTGTCTCTTGTCATCCAATGTATTTATCTGGTCAGATGCATAAAGCATTTTTGCAATAGAGACAAGGTTATTATCGTTATCCGTAAACTTTATCATATCTCCCGCTGCAAGGGAAGGGATATGATATTTTCTGAAAATTTCTCCGATCGGTTGATAACCTTCCCTCAATTTTTTGGCAAATGCATGGTCGATATACATTGACGGAAAGTTGGGAAGCGCATCAACCAGGGGAATTATGTGTTCCAGGGAAACATTTTTCTTACTAGAACCATCGAGTGACACCGCAGATGATTCGGAAAAACAACCACTCCTCGTTCTTCGCAAGCTCGCGAGACACGCCCCGCAGCCCAATATCTCACCGATGTCGGAGCATAAAGTTCTGATATAAGTACCCTTTGAGCAAGATACGGAAAAAGTTACATAGGGTAATTTCGCGTCCTTCATTACAATTGCATAAATTTCCACAATTCTTGAGGGCGGTTCGATGGTGACCCCTTTCCTTGCCCACTTATAGAGAGATTTACCGCGAAATTTTATCGCCGAATATCGGGGAGGTACCTGTTCTACTCTTCCAACAAAGCGACACATAACATTTTCTATATCATTCACACTGACATAAGAATCGTTACGTGAAATAATGTTACCTTCTATGTCCTGAGTGTCTGATCTGACACCCAGCAACATGGTTGCCGTGTAATCTTTTGTGTCCATTGCAAAGAATTGTACAAGCTTCGTTGCTTCATTTATACAGACAGGTAGAACGCCCGTTGCCATGGGATCCAGGGTACCAGTATGTCCGGCTTTTTTTACGGTGAGTGCCCTTTTCACATTCTCGACCACATCATGAGATGTTTTACCGGACGGTTTATCAATTACAACGATTCCGTTCATGGATTCAATGAAAGTTCCTCTATGACCTTTAAAACTCTCCATACAACACTCTCAAAATCGCCATTTATGTTACACGCGGCGGCATTTATATGTCCACCTCCTCCAAATGAGCTGGCAACACGCTCTACGTTAATCATTCCTTTTGAACGGAAACTCACCTTGAATTGATGTTCCCATAATTCTATAAAGAGGAGAGATATTTCGACTCCTCGAATAGAACGAGGAATATCTACAAAGCCTTCCGTATGTTCAACACACGCACCTGTCTGTTCGAGGTCCTTCCGGGTGATAAGCATGTAACCGACCCCTCTATCCCAATCAAAGACAAGTGTCTCTAGCGCAAGAGTTAACAATCTAATCTTAACAAGAGAATGGTTTTCATAGATGTTTTCCGAAATCCACTGGGGATCGGCGCCTTTTTCGACAAGGGTTCCTGCTGCTATCAGTGTATCCTTGCTCGTATTTCTGTAACAAAAGCCTCCTGTGTCGGTTAGGATAGCCGCATATAAATTTATTGCTATTTCCTTTGTAATAGCAGTGTTCATCTTCACTATAAGTCTGTAGAGAAGCTCTGCCGAAGAACTCGCAAGATGGTCGATGAAAGCAATGCTGCCAAAACTATCGTTCGAGATATGGTGATCAATGTTTATGATTCTCTCCATAGTGCTTATGCGGAAAGATTCATCTCCGATCCTATTCAATTCGCTGCAATCGAGAACGAAGACCGCATCAAAATTTTCAAGTGAGGGAAGTGTATGTCCAATCTTGTCGCTGCCAGGGAGAAAGCAATAAATTTCCGGTGTTTCGTCCTGATTATACACCACAACATCCTTCCCCATATTCGCGAGCATTTGATAGAGTGCAAGTTCCGACCCCAAAGCATCCCCGTCAAGCCTCACATGGGACGTGATAAGAAAAGAATTGTACCTGTTTATGATTTCAATAATACTACTCAACATGCGGTTCATCAGTATTTTGTAGTTCCGCCAGCAGTCTGTCGATTCGACTTCCGTATGTGAACGATTCGTCAAACATGAAAATTATATCTGGCATGTAGCGCAGTTTCAGCCTTTTTCCGAGTTCTCTCTTTAAAAAACCCGTAGCTTTTTCGAGGGCTGTTTTTAGTTGTGGATCACAGGTATCCTTGCCCATCTCTACATAATATACTTTCGCAAGACGGAGATCATCCGTTAATTTTACTCCCGTAATAGTGACAGATTTAATGCGAGGGTCTCTGATTTCTCGCAGCAGAATATCCGATATATCGGCCATAATAAGATCTGCTACACGAGTTGACCTTTTAATATTCATTATATTTATCCTCATATTCGAGATGACCAATTGAATCGGGGAAGCTTGTGATTTCTATTTTTGTATGTAAAACTTCAGCGAGGTGAAGGTCATCGATAAATTTTAAAATGTGGTCAACTTTCCCATTTATATAACGCCTATCATTTCCCACGACACTGAACCCGATCTTTGCTCTTTTCCAGTGATCATTATCCCCAATTTCCGCAATAGATATGTTAAACTCGTTTTGAGTCCTCTTTAATATTCTGTTGAGAACCCCTCTTTTTTCTTTCAGAGACCTGCTCTCGACAATCCATAACTCTATGATACCCGATCCGATAACCATCTCTTCAATAAATCCCAAAAAATTCCGAATTCGAATACTGAATTTTTCAGCCAATTAATTACAGACAGGGTTCGAGGATTCAAGGATTCCATTACCCCTAAACCCCTAACGGCATTATCGACTTTTACAGAGAGATACCCTATATTTCTACAATTTCCTCTCCACCTTTTCAGTGATGTATGCTTCGATGATATCACCTGTTCTGATATCATTAAAGCCCTCAATGCCAATGCCGCATTCAAATCCTTCAGTTATCTCTTTGACGTCGTCTTTAAACCGCCTAAGGGAGAGTACCTTGCTGTCATAGATCAATACGCCATCTCTCACCAATCGGAGATTGGCGCTCCTCGTGATCTTGCCATACGTTACATAGCTTCCGGCAATAGTTCCGATTTTGGGAACTTTGAAAAGTTCCCGTACTTCCGCTCGACCGATGTCAATTTCTTTATACACAGGTTCAAGAAGTCCTTCCATGGCAGCTTTCATATCTGCAATGACGTCATATATGATGTCGTATAATTTAATTTCGATGCCTTCCTGCTCAGCAATGTCCACTACTCTGGCATCCGGTCGGACATTAAACCCTATGATAACGGCGTTGGAGGCCGAGGCGAGGAGCACATCGGTTTCTGTGATAGTACCTGTGGAACTGTGAATGATTTTCACTTTTATATCCTGTGTGCCGAGTTTGGTTAAGGCATCAATCAATGCTTCAATGGATCCCTGTACATCTCCTTTTATGATGACATTAAGTTCCTTAACCCCCTCTTTAATTTTTTCATACAATTGCTCAAGGGTGATTTTTGATGATTTGGTAAGTTCCCGTTCCCGTTCTTTTCTAATCCAGTATTCTCCAATATTGCGAGCCTTCTTTTCATCCTCCACACATATAAATTCTGCACTTACCTGGGGGACTTTTGAAAATCCGATTACCTCGACCGGCATAGACGGGCCAGCCTCTTTCACACGCGCTCCCTGATCGTTAATCAATGCTCTGGCCTTGCCAAATTCTGTTTTAGAGACAAAGGCGTCCCCCTCCCTCAGGGTACCTTCCTGGATCAACACTGTCGCCACAGGCCCGCGGCCGCGATCAAGTTTCGCTTCAATAATAATACCCCGGGCAGATCGGATTGGATCGGCGCGTAAATCCATAACATCAGCTTGTAGAAGGATCATTTCCAGGAGAGCTTCAATACCTTCCTTTTTCTTGGCTGATACTTCACAGTATATTGTTTCTCCACCCCATTCTTCCGATAAGAGGTTATAGTCAGTTAAAACTTGTTTAATTTTTCCCGGATCAGCTCCCGGTTTGTCAATCTTATTGATGGCAACGATAATGGGGACTTCTGCTACCCGTGCGTGGTTAATAGCCTCTATGGTTTGATCCTTTACCCCGTCATCAGCTGCGACAACGAGTACCACAATATCTGTTACATGAGCTCCTCTTGCTCTCATGGCAGTGAATGCTTCATGACCGGGAGTGTCAAGAAACACTATATCTCTGTCTTTTATGTGGACATGATATGCTCCTATCGCCTGAGTAATACCGCCTACTTCACCGGCTATCACATTTGTCTGTCTTATGGCGTCTAAAAGAGACGTTTTCCCGTGATCAACATGTCCCATAATAGTTACCACAGGCGCCCTCGTTTTCAGGTTTTCTGAAGCAGAGTCTACTTTTTGAAGGGATTCATCATATTCAGCACCGACCAGTTCAATCTGGTATCCGAATTCCCCGGCAATAAGAGTCGCAGCATCACAATCAATAGCCTGGTTTATAGTAACCATCAAACCCAGTCCAATGAGTTTATTAATAACTTCATTTGCTTTAACCCCCATTTTTTTTGCAAGCTCGCCCACGGTTATTACTTCGCCCACTTTTATTCTCCTTTTTATTGCTTTTGGTATCGTAATTACCGTTTTTTTCATTTTTGTCGTGACAGGCCTCTTTCCCTCCTTCCATTTAATAATCCTCTCTTCTCTCTCTAAATCTTCACGCCTGTCTTTTTTATCGACGAGCTTTTTGATGAAAGCCTTTTTCCTCGCCGAAGGCAGTTCTTCCATCACCACTTCTACTGGCTTTTTTCCCTTTATTTTAGGCTTTTCTGGTTCCCACTTGGCCGGTTTTTCGACTGCTTTAGGTGGGGTAATTTCCTTGACGATCTTCAGTTCGGGCTTTTTGGGGATATCTTTCCTGACCTCGATAATGGGTTCTTTGGGGACCTGAGGGGTTACTACCTCTTTCTTCACTTCTTTTTTCGGGGCCTCTTTTGCTTCTGTCGGCGGTGCTGGAGGAGGTTCAACCGGCAGCGCCGGCTGCTTTTCCACAGGTTCCAGTTTCTTTTTTGGTTTTTTGGGAATTTCTTCAACTACCGCTGGTTTTTTCGGGATTTCTGCCCCCACTTCAACAGGGGTTTCCGTCGGTTTTGCAGCATCAATCGGTGCAGCTTCTTTTGGAGCAATCTTGGGGGGTGCTGTTTCAACCGGGACAGCAGCTTTAGGTTGTACTTCCTTGGGGACGGCTTTCTCTTTTTTTACGTCTTTCGCCACGATTTTTTCAATTTTCTCTTCATCAGGCGTGGTCGTAATTTCTGCCTGAACAGGTGAAGGCTCATGCTTTACTTCTTCGACAACAGGACGCACAGCCCGTCTTCTGATGACGGTAGACTTTATTCTTTGCTCAACCATTTCACGGGATTCACCTAATTGAAATTCTATTCTGACTTTTTCCACATCGTTGTCCTCAAGGCCGCTCGACGGGGACTTTACAGCAATGCCAAGCTTTTCCAAGCGAGAGATAAGCTCCTTGTTATCGATGCCTAACTCTTTGGCCAACTCGTACACTCTTTTTTTAGTCATTCTTGAACCCCTCGTATATAGTTGTAATAAATTTCTGTAAAAAAGGACCTTCGATCATTATGTAAAACTTTTCGCGCCCGATTCAGTTGATTTTTTCCCACTTGCCTCTTCCATGAGTCTGACTGCCGCTTCAATCCATTGCGATGCACTTTTTTCTCCCACTCCCTGAATCGAGGAGAGCATCTCGATATCAGTTGCGGCAATCATGGCGACACTTTTAAATCCTTCACCGTACAGTCTTTCCGCCATAGCCTCGCCAACACCGGGAATTTTCATGAGTGATTTATGCCCTTCTTCCTCTTGTGATGAAGCCATGGATTCACTCTTCACGTCAATCTTCCAGCCAGTTAATTTAACGGCCAGTCTGACATTCTGTCCATTTTTCCCGATTGCTAAAGAAAGTTGATCGTCCGGAACTATTACTTCCATAGAACGACTTTCTTCATCCATAATAACCCGGTTAACCTTAGCCGGTGAGAGGGCAGAGCACACGTACGCAGCGTTATCTACAGCGTATGGAACAATGTCAATCTTCTCACCCCGCAATTCCTGTACCACGCTCTGTACCCGGGAACCTCTCATACCAACACAAGCCCCAACCGGATCAATGTCTTTATCCTTTGTTCTCACGGAAATTTTAGCGCGTTTCCCCGGTTCTCGTGCTACATTGACAATCTCTATCAGTCCCTCAGCTATCTCAGGCACCTCCACTTCAAAAAGGGATTTGAGAAAGCCCGGATGCGTTCTGGATAAAATGATTTGCGGACCTTTCGATATCCTCTTTACGTCGCACACATAGGCCCTCACTCTATCTCCTCGCTTATAGACCTCTCGATAAATCTGCTCCGATGTGGGTATTACACCTTCAGCGCGGCCTATGTTCACGATAATATTCCCGCCGTCGAATCTTTGTACAAAACCGTTGATAAGTTCCCCTTTTTTATCCTTGTATTCTTCATATACATTATCACGTTCCGCATCCTTAACCTTTTGAATAATTATCTGTTTGGCCGTCTGAACGGCAATTCTGCCAAAGGTGCTGGTCTCTATTTTCATACCAAGACTGTCTCCCCGTTGCGCCTCTTCATCTAAATTTCGTCGGGCCTGTTCAAGAGAAACCTGCATATCAGGATCCAGTACTTTATCCACGACTTTCTTGAACTGAAACACCTCGATTTCTCCTGCTTCCTCATTATAACGGGCTTCGATATCCACGTGGGTACCAAGTTTTTTCCTTGCAGCGGTGAGCATGGCGGTTTCCAACGCCTCTATAATAACACCCTTGTCTATACCTCTATCCTTACCCATCTGTTCAATCAGACGTTTAAGTTCTGGTAACATTTATAATCCTCCATAATTTTTCAGAATTGAAGCCATACTAAAAATTGCAGTATGGTCAGAATTCATACTCGAGACGTGCCTTCATTACAACATCCTTGGGTATGCGATAAGCCCTTCCCGAGATATCGATAATCAGAATCTTCTTTCCGTTTTCATCCAGATAATCGATTAATTTTCCCCGGAAATTCTTTATGCCTTCTATCTTTTCGTCCACTCTGATATGGACCTTATGCCCTAAGTATTTAATAAAATCCTTGTCGCGCGTAAGTGGTCGATCAAGACCAGGAGAAGATACTTCAAGGGTGTAAGGGCCGGGAGGGACATCATGAACATCAAGGAGATCGCCTGCTTGCTTGCTAATTTCAGAACAATCGTTTATAGTTACGCCGCTATCCTTATCAACGTATATTCTTACCAGCCAGCGGGATTTCATTTTCAGGCATTCAATGTCAATCAGTTCCATATTTTCTGATTCGAGTAAGGGCTCAATGAGCCTTCGCATCTCTTCTTGGTATGTGTGTGTCGAATCCGTCATCTTCTTTTTTATGCCTTCTCGGAAAAAAAAAGTGGGCATTTGCCCACTCATCAATTACGTACAAGATGATTTTCGGAAAGTTTCTAACATAGAAACATTTCGATTGCAAGAGAAAATATGGGGTTTAGAAGGGGAGACGGTGTTAAAAAGTTGGAGCGGGCGATGGGAGTTGAACCCACGACGTTCAGCTTGGGAAGCTGACATTCTACCGCTGAATTACGCCCGCTCAGAATAGGTCTTCAGAATACAGATAAATATTAGAGGAGCACGGAGCATCTTAAACATCAAAGATTTTTTGTCAAGATTTTTTTCTCGATAACCTTTTCTCGATAGACCTGCCATGCGCTTCAAGTCCTTCCATCTCTGCAAAGCGTGCTGCCTGTTTCCCGTATTTATTGAGGGATTTTTTGGAAAAAGAAAGCACACTGCTCCTCTTCAAAAAGTCATAAACCCCCAGAGGGGAAGAGAACCTTGCCGTACCACCTGTCGGAAGAATATGGTTTGGCCCGGCGATGTAATCTCCGATAGTTTCCGGAGTGTTATGTCCCATGAAAACAGCGCCGGCATGTTTTATTTTAGAGAGAAGTTTCCGTGGATTTCTTACCATGAGCTCAAGATGTTCTGGGGCGAAACGGTTCGCTATGGCAATGGCCTCATCAATATCCTTGGTTATAAAAATAGCGCCGAAGTCTTTTAAAGAACGTTTCACAATAGATTTTCTTTTCAGGCCGAGTAATTGATGCTTCACTTCGGAGGCTACTTCATTCGCCAAAGTTTCATTGGGGGTCAGGCACACGGCACTGGACATTTCATCATGCTCCGCCTGGGCCAAAAGATCGGCAGCGACGAAAGAAGCCTCAGCGGTTTTATCTGCGATGATGAGAACCTCACTGGGGCCCGCGATCATATCAATAGCCACCTGACCGTACACTAATTTTTTTGCCGCAGCGACGTACGCATTGCCCGGTCCCACTATCTTATCCACTTTGGGTATCGTTTCGGTGCCATAAGCCAAGGCGGCTATGGACTGGGCGCCGCCAATCTTGAATATTTGTGTAACACCACACAGTTTTGCAGCAGCGGCTATGAGGGGATTTACTTTTCCTCCCTTGGAGGGAGTTACAAGGATAATTTCGGGAACACCGGCAATTCTTGCCGGAACTGCAGCCATGATAACTGTAGAGGGATAGGAAGCAAGACCTCCAGGGGTGTAGATACCGACCTTCTCCAACGGTACTATGCGCTGCCCAATTTCTATGCCGTCTTCATCCGAATAGAACCAGTCTTCAACGCGTTGCTTTAGATGAAACCGTTCGATTCGCTGGACAGCAAGTCTCAGAATAGCGAAGTCATCCGCCCGCACCTGTGTGACGGCATCCGCCATTTCCCCGGGAGAAACAACTGCGGTATCGGCATTAAGCGTGTAGCCGTCTAACTTCTTTGTGTAACCAAAGAGTGCTTCATCCCCCCTTGCAGCAACATCTGCAACGATACCCTTTACAATTGTCCAGATTTTTTCATCAAATACCTTGCCACGCCGCGTGATCTGAAAAAACACGTCTTCGAAAATAGCATCCTCTGTATGAATAATTCTCATATCATCCAGCTACCCTTTTCATATTAGCTCCAAGGGCAGAAAATTTCTTTTCGATTTCCTGATACCCTCTGTCTATGTGATAAACCCTGGATAGTTCGGTTATCCCCTCTGCCGCTAACCCCGCGAGAATCAGTGATGCTGACGCCCGGAGATCCGTAGCCATAACCTGCGCGCCCTTGAGCTTTGGTATCCCCTTTACCATGGCGCTATTGCCGTGAATCAGGATGTCCGCTCCCATCCTCATCAATTCGCTCACATGCATAAATCTGTTTTCAAAGACCGTTTCTGTTATGACACTAAGCCCGCGTGCCACAGCCATTAAGGCCATAATCTGAGCTTGCAAATCAGTTGGAAAACCCGGGTATGGAAGTGTTGTTATGTCTACACTTTTAATTTTTTTCCTCGCCGTCGTTCTGATGCCACCGTCAAATGGGGTGATTTCCATGCCTGCATCCCGTAATTTAACAATCAATGCGTCGACATGAGAGGGGTTGCAGCCCAGAATTCTGACATCTCCCCCTGTTATGCCGGCGGCAATCATGAACGTGCCCGCCTCGATGCGGTCGGGAATAACCGACGCTTCAACAGGATGCATTGTATCAACGCCGTTTATTGTTATTATATCCGTGCCTGCCCCCGTGATCTTAGCTCCCATGCCGTTCAGGACATCGGCAAGATTGATGACCTCCGGTTCTTTCGCTGTATTTTTCAGAACTGTTGTTCCTTCCGCCAGACAGGCGGCCATCATGATGTTTTCCGTTCCCGTTACGGTGGGAATGTCAAAATATATGGTTGTGCCTTTCAGCCTCGATGCCTTGGCCTCTACATAACCATCTTTAAGTTCTACTTCGGCCCCTAAATCCGCCAGGGCTTTTATATGAAGATTCACCGGTCTGGCTCCTATGGCGCATCCTCCCGGAAGGGAAACCCTCGCCATGCCCATCCTTGCCACAAGGGGGCCGAGAACCAGGACCGATGCCCTCATTGTTTTCACCAGGTCGTATGGTGCTTCGCAGTTATGAATGTTTTCTGTGTTGATATGTACGGTAGATTCGCCTTCGATTTTTGCACCCAAATTCCTGAGAAGTTTCTTGATTGTCTTTATATCGACAAGATCGGGAATGTTATAAAATGTACTTCCCCCTGATGCTAAAAGTGCTGACACCATGATGGGGAGCGCGGCATTTTTCGCGCCACTGATCTGGACATCCCCGTGAAGCTTTTCACCGCCGGTAATGATAATTTTATCCACCTGCTACAATTCTCCTTGCAATAGAAACCCGGTTAATACTTGCATAATCGGCTCTGAAGGCGATATTGTCATAAAGGTCAGATTCCTTCAACATATTTTCTATCCGATCTTTCTGCCCAGCCCCCATTTCCATGAGAAGGGAGCCTCCCGTTTCTAAGTAAAATACCCCTTCTCTGATGATTGCACGGTGAAATTCGGTTCCAACGGTTCCCGCAAGAAGCGCCGATTTCGGTTCGAATTCTCGAACTTCCGAAGGAAGATGGTCGTATTCCTCTTCAGATATATAGGGCGGATTGGAAACGATAATATCAAATTTCCCTGATACCGGTTGAAACAGATCTCCGATGAGAAATGAAATCTGATTCTCGACACCGTTGTTGTGGGCGTTTTTCTTGGCGACTTTTATTGCCTCCCATGAAATGTCGGTAGCCACAATGTGTGCTCCCTTCAATTCAGATGCCAGTGACACACTTATTGCTCCACATCCTGTACCGATTTCCAGAATTCTGGGGGTTTTTATTCCTCCACCCTCACAGATCTTCAGTACTTCCTCCACGAGGATTTCTGTTTCGGGTCTGGGTATGAGAACATGTCTGCTCACTTCGAAAGGAAGAGACCAGAATTCTCTCTTACCGACAATATACGCGACCGGTTCTCCATGCTTTCGCCTTTCAATCCATTGCTGATATTCCTCATACTCCTTTTCTGTGAGGTGTTTTCCGGGATGGCTGTAAAGAATTGTGCGCCCTTTTTTCAATAAAGCGCAGAGAAGTACCTCGGCATCGAGCAGCGGGTTTGCAATACCTTGATTTTCCAGAGATAAGACTGATTTATTCAGAACGCTGGCAATGTTCATGGAGTCGATTTCAGCAAAGGTTTAACAGAAATTAACTGATCGAGCGTTTCAGCGCCGCGGCTTGAAAATGAGTTGAGAGGGCGTCAATCATATCCTGAATATCGCCATCGAGAAATGCCTCCAGATTGTAAATCGTCAGGCCGATACGGTGATCTGTAATTCTTCCCTGGGGGAAATTGTATGTCCTGATCCGTTCGCTCCTGTCCCCGCTTCCAACCTGGGTTTTTCTTGTTTCGGAAATTTCGGTATTTTGCTTCTGTACCATTATATCCAAAAGCCTGGCCCTGAGAACCTTGATAGCTTTTGCTTTATTCTTGTGCTGGGATTTTTCATCCTGACAGGTCACCACAAGACCGGTGGGCAGATGGGTAATCCTGACGGCAGAATCTGTTGTGTTGACACTTTGCCCTCCATGGCCACTCGAACGATACACGTCAATACGCAAATCGTTGGGATCAATAGTAACCTCCACTTCTTCCGCCTCCGGAAGGATGGCCACGGTAACCGCGGAGGTATGGATTCGCCCCTGGGACTCCGTGACGGGAACTCTCTGTACACGATGGACCCCACTTTCGTATTTCAACTTGCTGTAAGCGCCCTTACCCTCAACAAGAGCGATAATTTCCTTAAAACCACCCATGCCACCTGCGGGATTGCTGCTTATAATTTCCACTTTCCATCGGCGCTTCTCTGCGTACTGAGCATACATGCGGAAAAGATCGCCTGCGAAAAGTCCGGCTTCATCACCGCCGGTACCGGCTCGGATTTCAAAAAATACGTTCTTATCATCGTTGGGGTCTTTAGGAAGGAGCAGAAATTTAAGTTTATCTTCTAATAGCTGCAGGTTTTCTTTGAGTTGCGGCAGTTCTTCTTTCACGATTTCTTTTAACTCATCATCATTTCCGCGAAGTAAAATCTGGTCTTCTTCGATGCGGGCGCTTATTTTTTCATATTCCCTATAGTTTTCCACGAGGTCATAGAGATCTGCATGCTCCTTGGCGTATTTTTGGTACACGCTTGGCTTGCTGACCACATCGGGGCTGCTTAACAACCCTTCCAAATCTTGATATCTCGTCTCAATATCTTTCAGTCTTCTGAACATAATAGTAATTTCACATTATACATTGGCGCCGGCATATGAAAACCTGGTCACCTGCCGATTGAATCTAATAGAGAGTGCCCTCGCAAAAAACTGACGGGCAGAGATGAAAAGATCTGCGGAAAGTTTCCATCTGTGGGAGGGGGAACTGCTTCGAATATATTCCTCTAAAATTTTTGATTTTATTACTATAACCAGTTGTATTCAGGCGGATTTACCCTTATTATTTTTTGCTTCTTCACTGGCGGCATATTTCCTCTTGAATCGTTCTACCCGGCCTGCCGTATCCATAATCTTTTGCTTGCCCGTTATAAAGGGATGGCACTGAGAACATATCTCAATTTTTATATCCTTTTTCGTGGACCTGGTTTCAATTACGTTTCCACACGCACAAGAGACGGTTGTTTCTGAATATTCAGGGTGAATACCTTCTTTCATCGTTTATGTATTATCCTCCTTGCAGAATTTCCATACATTATAATCATTTGCGCCATAAATGCAAGCATAAAAACATTTCACGGCATGCACTCGACTCATGAGATCAGCTTCACTGATTCATGGCGTTAAAAAAGGCCTGATTTGTTTCCGTTTTACGTATTTTATCGACGATAAACTCCATGGCCTCTATGGGATTCATTTCCTGGAGAAGCCTTCTCAATATCCAGACCTTATTAAGATTACTCTTGGGTATGAGAAGCTCCTCTTTTCTTGTGCCGGAACGAATGAGGTCGAACGCAGGGAAGACCCTTCTGTCTGCAATCCTGCGGTCCAGGTGAAGTTCCATATTACCTGTACCCTTAAATTCTTCAAAAATGACTTCATCCATTCTGCTTCCCGTATCGATAAGGGCCGTGGAAATGATAGTCAGGCTGCCACCATTTTCTATATTTCTGGCTGCACCGAAGAACCTTTTTGGTTTGTGCAGGGCGTTGGAGTCGACGCCACCGGACAGGACTTTACCGCTCGGTGGAACCACTGTGTTATAAGCCCTGGCGAGCCTGGTGATACTATCAAGGAGAATAACCACATCATGTTTATGTTCGACAAGACGCTTCGCTTTCTCGATCACCATTTCCGCCACCTGGACGTGTCGTGTGGCCGGCTCATCGAACGTTGACGAGATGACTTCTCCTTTCACACTGCGCTGCATATCAGTTACTTCTTCCGGGCGCTCGTCAATCAAGAGAACCATGAGGTTCACTTCTTCATGGTTGGTTGATATACTATGGGCAATGTCCTTGAGGAGAACAGTCTTTCCTGCTCTGGGTGGAGATACAATTAACGCCCTCTGTCCCTTTCCTATAGGCGTGAAAAGGTCCATGATCCGCGTTGAATAATTTTCCGGGTCAGCTTCGAGATTCAATTTCTCTTCCGGGTAGAGAGGTGTGAGATTGTCAAAGAGGATCTTGCTCCTTCGGGACTTTCAAAATTGACCGTGTCTACTTTAAGAAGGGCAAAATACTTTTCACCGTCCTTTGGCGGTCTGACCTCGCCCGCTACTGTATCACCTGTCCTCATGCTGAATCTCCGGATTTGTGACGGTGAAATATAGATATCATCCGGGCTAGGCAGATAGTTATAATCTACAGCCCTAAGAAAACCAAAGCTGTCCGGTAGGATTTCCAGAACCCCTGACCCGGTTATACTCTCGTTCTTCTCTGCCTGCGTTTGTAATATGGCAAATATGAGATCCTGTCTTCTCATGCCGCTCGCCCCGGCAACATTTAGATCTTTCGCCATGTTTGTGAGTTCACTGATCGGTAGTCTTTTAATTTCTTCTATGTTCATAATAATTTCTCTTACGCTTACCCCTCTCTTTAGTTTTGATAAATACCCATGAGAACTCTTTTTTTAGTTCACGCCATTTTCATAGTAACAATATGGCAAAATTAGCATTACACGAAGTTTATAAAGAATAACGTGGATTAGTAATGAGTTGTTAAATTGGGTTCTTGAGACAATCCAAAAGGAAGGACTTTATATAAGCCTTTCTATGATTATTATGTAATTTATACCATCATCTTTCCTCATGTCAAGCACTTTTTCATCACTTAATCGTTGAGACCGTTGAAAATCTGCATATCGTATTATAGCGAGGGCAGTTTTTTTAAACGCAAAGACAACAAGGATTTTTCAAAACACATACAGAGTAAATTCACTTCAGCATTATAAAGTTAAGCTGTCTCCCTGTCTTTTTTCCCTCGCCTCTGTGAGAGTAGAATATGCCCGTGTTACATGATGTGCAATAGTGTGTTGAATATATATGTGTCCGTTTGATGCCTTTGCATGCTATCTGAAGTTCGTTGGCAAGTGGCAAATCCAGAAACCATCGTCCCTCCTGAGAACAGGGGCAGAAAAAATGTTCCCGGTTGTTATGCGGCTCCATGGCGTGATACACTAATTCATCGACCTGATAGCAACAAGGCCCGATTGCCGGGCCGATTGCGGCGATAATATCATCTACATTAGATGAGAATTTTTCAAGAAAGGTATCCACGACTTTTGCCGCGATATTAAGAGCGGTTCCTTTCCAGCCCGCATGAGCCACCCCGACGATCTGCTTGACTTTATCTACGAAGAAAATGGGTACGCAATCTGCCGTTTTGATACCAATCGCAACTCCCGGCAGATCAGTAATAATGGCATCGTATTGAAGGGGTTCATGACTGATAAAATCACGAACGGTATGATCAATAATTAAAATACTGTTCCCATGAACCTGATTGACCACAAAAAACTGTTCAACCTCGATGTTGAATGCTTTGGCAAGAATTCTCCAGTTCTGACGGACGTTATCAATGCTGTCTCCCTCTCGCGAACTGAAATTCAGGCTGAAAAAATTGCCCTCGCTTATGCCGCCCCGCCGGGTACAAAAAGCATGACAGAGGAAATCATGGGTGCTGAGTGCGGTCGCTTCCAGATATTCTATGGTGTTTTTTTTTATAAATCGGAACATACAGTACTTTCAATCAATGGGCGAATATATTAAGCACAATTAAGAAGACTGCCAGAATGCCCCCCCTGTAAGTGGAGAGCGTCACTCATGCTCTGTGGTTTCAATCTTCCGGATACCACAATCTGAGACACATGATTTCCTCGCAGGGATTTTTTTATTTAGTGCAGTATTTCCTTAGATTACTGCATAATTCCGCCATGTCATGCGGTAGAGGAGAAGAAAAGGTAAACTCCTGAAGTGTGATGGGATGAACAACGCTGATCCTTTCTGCATGGAGAGCCTGCCGTTTCATTGCTTGCAGCGTGGCTCTCAAAAAAGTGTGAGCTACTGCATTGGCCCGCCTGGGATTGCCATACACATTATCTCCCACCACAGGATACCCCAGTGAGGTTAAGTGAACCCTGATCTGGTGTGTCCTTCCCGTTACAATGTCCACATTTAAAAGAGTTGCAACTCCGTACCGTTCATAAACCTGCCAGCGGGTGAGCGCCTCTTTTCCTCTCGTACTTGTCGTAGACATCCTCTTTCTATCGACAGCATGCCTGCCCACAGGTGCGTCAATCACCCCTTCATTGTCTTTCGGACTGCCGTACACAAGGGCTTTGTAGCTCTTGCGCACCTCATGTCGCGTGAACTGACCGGCCAACCCTTGGTGCGCTTCATCAGATTTGGCGACCACAAGCAATCCTGAAGTGTTTTTATCGAGGCGATGTACGATTCCCGGTCTCAGAACGCCACCAATGCCGGAAAGGTCTTTGCAGTGATAGAGGATTGCATTCACCAGGGTACCCTGGTAATTCCCGGCAGCCGGGTGCACGACCATTCCCGCCGGTTTATCGACGACAAGAATATGAGGATCTTCATATACAATAGACAGGGGAATATTTTGTGGCAACGCATCGTACACAACCGGATCCCGTGTGCTGACTTGCACACTATCCCCGTATTTTAACCGATAGCTGACTCTGGTGCTTTTATGGTTTACCTGCACTAAACCGTCAGCAACAGATTTTTTGATTTGAGAACGGGATAGTGCGATTTCTTTCCGGGAAAGGTAAATATCTATCCGGTCGCCTGCCTCGTGGGATGGGACAATGAATTCATAAACTTTTCCTTTCGGCGAATCCATCAAGCTATTCTCTATGATGAAAAGATTTGTTTTAATCCGTTCCTTATAGCGGAGAATTCTTCTTCCTCAATAGTTCTCAGGTCAAAGAGCACCTCATCGTCTGCAATACGCGTAATGATCGGGATTTCAAGGTATCGTAAGCGTTCCTCCAAATTACTGGGTGACAGATGCTTTGACACAAGACTGAGCAGTAGTGTCGGAATCTCCTGAGTGGGAAGGGAACCGCCGCCGGACATGGAAAAACCTTTCTTTACAGACATGATTACTCCTTCCCAGCGCTCTTTGCGCAACAAAGAAAGGAGTTTTTTTACCCGTTTATCAACATCTTTAAGCGGTTCGGTAAGTGCTTTCAATACCCGGAGGCGACTTATTGCCCTGTCCGGCTGGAAATACTGCATCATTGTTGCCTCGAGCGCGGCCAGGGTCAGCTTATCAATGCGGAGAGCACGGTTGAGGGGGTTCTGCTTGATCTCCTGAAGAACATTCCTCCTTCCGAGAATGATTCCCGCCTGGGGACCACCGAGAAGTTTATCTCCGCTGAAGGTAATTATACTCACTCCTGTTTCTAACACGTCAGTAACGGTGGGCTCCCTCTCCAGACCGTAACAGTCCAGTTCAGCGAAGCAGCCGCTTCCCAGGTCATACATCACAGGTATACCTCGGGTTTTCCCCAAGGCAACAAGTGAGGGGAGAACGGCATCTTCTGTAAAACCGACAATCCTAAAATTACTTGTGTGGACCTTTAAAATAAGACCCGTTTCCGGACCGATAGCCTTTTCATAATCCGCAAGACGAGTTCTATTGGTTGTCCCCACTTCACGGAGACAGGCACCGCTTTTTTCCATGACTTCCGGTATGCGGAACTCTCCACCGATTTCGACGAGTTCTCCCCTCGATACAATAACCTCTTTCCCCGCGGCGAGGGTATTGAGCGAGAGGAGTAAGGCTGCGGCATTGTTATTGACCACCAAGGCATCTTCCGCGCCGGAGAGCTCGCAGAGGATTTTCTGCACATGATCATAACGAAGGCCCCTCTCACCTTTTACAAGGTCATATTCCAGGTTTGAATACCCCTTCGCTATTTCCACAAGCCGCTCAACAGCATCGTTACAGAGGGGTGCCCTGCCTAAGTTGGTATGCAGAATTACGCCTGTGGCATTCACTACTCTGCGCAGACGATACTCATGAAGGCCCTGCAGTATCCGCGTGGCCCTGTCGGCAACCTGTTCGGCTGAAGGCAGGCGAAGGTCTTTTCTTTCTGTATTTGTTTTCAGGATTTCCTGCCTCAACTCCTCAACCACGGACCGGCAGACTGATCTGACAATATTTCTCGGGGTTTTTGAAAAGACATCCCTTTTCTCCAGCAAGAGCATCACCTCGTCAATTTTGGGAAGGTTTCTCAATAATGTATTTTTGTGGTCGTCAATAGCGTGTTTTTTCATGTTCCTTTTACCTAGACCTGCAAAAATCACGAAAATTGTTCACTGCGATAAAAAATTCCCTCATCATGATCACCCAGAGATAGCATCCACGCCGGGTCAAATATAAATACGGTGGTCTATACTGTAAAGCACCTGCAAGGAGAAAAGCAAGAATATTAAACCAGAGAACCCGATAAAAACTCCCCCCGTATTTTTTTCGCGAGGCGGGGATATCCATTTTCATACCAAAGAGTTTCATAAGAAAATCGTAACGCAACTGCTCCTGAAAACGAAAGGTTCGATACGCTGCAATGGGGATATCGCCGCGGCTGACCATGGCGATATATTCCCCGATGTGAAAGGTGTTCGCATAGCATGTGCCGTGCAGATAACCAATAGATCCACTGCCGAGGCCCGCGTATTCATCGTAATCCACAATATACTCGTCGATCATCGCTGCTTTTTTTGAGAAGCACCATGCTGACGAGTGCCAATATGTCGGTATCAGCCGTTCCACAATCCGGTGGTAAAACTGTTGCTCTTTCCTGTAACTGACATGCCCGAATTTTTCACTGACTGCGTCCCGGGTTGAATCCGAAACCATAAGGGGGTAGTAGGTGACTTGATCTATTCCAATGTCCTTTAAAATATCGAGATCCCTGTCCAGCATGGTCAAGGTCTGGGATGGAAAATTGAAGATCATGTCCGCGTTCAGCGTATCAAAGTGTCCAAGAGTTTGCGAGAGCCGCCGGGCGATGAATTCACCGCTTCCGTACTTTTCATATCGATCCATATTCCGGAGAAGTTGATTGTTGAAACTCTGCACACCCACGGAGAGCCGGTTTACCCCGACGCGTTTTAACACAGCAATATTTTGATCTGTCAGATGATTGGGATTGGTTTCCACGGAGATTTGCCGGATCGAGAAAGACGCTTTCGCCAGTTCCAGTGTTTCTTCAAGCTCTTCTATCAGGATGGTGGGTGTTCCCCCTCCCACATATATGCCGCTGAAATCATGCCCTCTCTTTGTATACAGCGTGATCTCTCCCCTGAGGGCTTTGAAATAGTCGCGGCAGAGGTTACCGTCCATCACGACGCGATGGAAGGAACAATACGGACAGAGTTTTTCACAGAAAGGGATGTGAATATACAGAAGCGGCAATTTTTGAGTGCTCCCAGGCACTATGTCTGGCGGCCCCCCTTCCTCAAATTGCATAAGCCTGGCAAATTCCTGCCGGGCCTTTCTGGTTACGATGGCTTTTATCAAGGTGTTACTCTTGTCTAAGTATTCTCCCATGCCGGATCAATGCCGGGAAACTAACAGACATCCTTGGAATTATCAAGGCATTTGGATGCCGCTCGCTTCTTGAAATAAAATATTAAGGGTGCTATATACAAGCGAAAAATTTCTGCTGAGGAAGAAGGATGTCAAAGGTAAAAGTTTTAACCGTATGGAGTGATAATAACATCAACGAAGAGGAAACTTCTGTTCTTCGGAAACCCTGTACAGATATACCGGTACCCTATGATGAGAGAAGAAGGCAGGAGATAAAAACCCTTATCGATGCCTTTCTCGCCATGAATGACGCTGCAGGTCTGGCCGCGCCGCAAATCGGTATCAGCACAAGGATAATAATATTCAGAAACAAAGGCTTTAATGAGAAGAGCTGGTCAAAGAGCGAAAATGATTATGATGTTTTGGTCAATCCCCGAATAACCCAGGCCCGGGGAGAACTGGTTACGATGGCAGAGGGATGCCTCTCGTGTCCGGAAATCCAGGTTGAAGTCAGCAGGTTTCCTGAAATCAAGGTTCGGGCGCATGATGTCAATGGGAAAAAAATAAGCAAGCGTTATACGGATTACCTTGCCCGGGTGGTGCAACATGAAATTGACCACCTTGAGGGGAAATTAATCATTGATCACGAAGGCGCCCTGTACGTTCCGAAGCAGAAAAAGGATTTCTTTGACAAAATTCTTAAAGAAATGAATCCGATTTCTGATGATACTGATTCAAGAAATATCTGATAGTTCCTACTTGTGGTAACACTTTGCGAGAGAATTGGAGTAGTATAATCAAAAAGCCTGGCATTCATCACGGACAAGGTATTTTGCCTTGAAATATCATCTAAACCATGCTACTGATTTCACCGCAGTTTACCATGCAGCGCGGCAATCACATACAATGAACAGACTCAGCCGACGGAAGTCCTGCCGCAGAATCTAAGCATTATTTAACAACAAATTTTTTTCATTGAATCTTTATTCTCATAATCGTGTATCTCGTTTTTTCATACGTGTAAAAATAAGAAACAGGCTCTCTCGTTGAGCCGGCTTGGCAGGCAGACCCGCAAGACACAAACATCCTTATGTCGCCACGGAGGATTATTCATGAAAAAAACCCCCCTTTATGAGCATCATCTCGCACTTGGCGGGAAAATTATTGATTTCGGCGGATGGGCAATGCCCGTGCAATACACCAACGTCATTGAAGAACACCAGACAACAAGAATGAAAGCAGGGCTGTTTGATATCTGCCATATGGGAGAGATTGAGATCAAAGGTCCACAGGCTTTTGACCTGCTGCAATGGGTATTGAGCAGAAACATAGTGGAGCAGGCTGTCGGACAGATTAAGCTCAGCGTCATCACGAATGAACATGGTGGTATCATTGATGATTTGACTGTATATAAATTTAATAGAGATCACTACATGATGGTGACGAACGCAGGCACGAAGGATAAAGATTTATCATGGGTTGCAAAACAGAAGGAAATAAAAGGGTTTTCCGATGTTCAGATTACCGATATCAGCGATCAAACGGGCAAGGTGGATATCCAGGGACCTCTGTCGCAGATGATTCTGCAGCATATTACCGTCGACGATTTAGTCCCTTTGCGGTACTATCATACCATGAATACGAGGGTAATGAATTTTCCCGCCATTGTGTCCCGCAGCGGGTATACCGGCGAGGATGGGTTTGAGATATATGCGAACAGTGAAAAGATTGCATGCATCTGGAATACACTTTTAGAAATCGGTGCTGACTTTGGACTGAAGCCCGTAGGCCTCGGTGCGAGAGATACACTCCGCCTGGAAGCCGGGATGATGCTTTACGGAAATGATATGGATGAGACGATCACGCCGTTAGATGTCGTCTACGGCTGGGTGACAGACCTCGAGAAGGACTTTGTCGGAAGCACGGCCTTAAGGAAGTTGAAGGAAGGAAGTCTCCGCAGAAAACTGGTCGGTTTCGAAATGGAGGAAAGGGGCATTGCCCGGCACGGGTATAAGGTCTTTAAAGAGGGCAGGGAGATAGGGGAGGTAACGTCCGGAACGTTTACCCCTACCTTGCAGAAAGCGGTGGGGCTGGCATTCGTACCCATATCGTACAGCGAGCCGGGTACAGAAATTTTTGTCCAAATCCGCAATCACCACGCAAGGGCGCGGGTAGTGGGATTGCCGTTTTACAAAAGAAAGAAACAGCAATAGAGGGAGCTGCAATAATAGATTGAAGGGAGAATATAATGTCAAAGCCAAATCCGACAGACAGAAGGTATACGAAAGAACATGAATGGGCGAAAGATAACGGGGGCGGCACTGTTACCATGGGAATAACGGATCATGCGCAGGAATTGCTGACCGACATCGTCTTTGTGGAACTCCCGGCAATGGGGAAAAAGATCACGCAGATGGAGCAGCTCGCGGTGGTGGAATCCGTAAAATCCGTGTCAGACGTGTACGCGCCGGTAAGCGGGGAAGTGATCGAAGTCAATAAAGTACTGGAGGACCATCCGGAGCTCGTGAACCAGGATGCCTTTGGCGAAGGCTGGATGGTGAAGCTGAGGATGGACAATCCGGCGGAACTCGACAACCTCATGGATGCCGCCGGCTATACGGAGATGATCAAAGAGGAAAAGCATTAATCCCTCATTCCCTCTCCCTTTCCCCGTTGGAGCCTGCCCTCGAATGCTTTTACCGGGGGCGGGAAAATGTATTAAGGAGATGTCCCTGCACTGGCAATATCATAATAACAACCTGCTTTGAACATTTTCTTAAAAAAAAAGAGAAAGGTATGCATTATGGATTACGTTCCCCATACTCCGGAAGATCAAAGACAGATGATGGAGCAGATCGGTATCCGGTCAGTCGCAGAGCTTTTTGTTGATATCCCTGAACAATATCAGCTCAAGAAGCTGATGAATCTGCCTCCTGCCCTTTCCGAACAGGAAGTTTTCACCCTGATGAAAGACATCAGTGCACGAAATGCAATACCTCCGATCACCCTGATGGGCGCGGGGGTCTACCATCACTATATTCCTGCCGTCGTGGGACATGTCATTTCCCGGTCTGAATTTTACACGGCCTACACTCCCTACCAGGCGGAGATCAGTCAGGGGATTTTACAGGCAATTTATGAATATCAGACCATGATTGCCAAACTCACGGGTATGCAGGTCGCCAATGCCTCCATGTATGACGGCGCATCCGCCATGGCCGAGGCTGCGGTGCTGGCCGCCAAGACCCTGAACCGGACGAGAATCGTCATGGTCCGCTCCATCCATCCCGAGTACCGGCAGGTGGTCCGTACCTATTCATGGTCGAATGGTTATGAGGTGGTGGAAGTCCCATACGGCAAATCCGGTCAGTGTGATCCGGATGTCCTGCTGAAAGCAGTCGATGAAAACACTGCCGCCGTCCTGCTCCAAAGCCCTAACTTTTTTGGGGTCATTGAGGATCTCTCTTTAATTGAGTCAGCCGTACACGCGAAAGGAGCGCTTCTTGTGTCCGGATTTACAGAAGCAACGTCTCTGGGAATTCTTAGGCCGGCAGGTCTTATGGGGGCCGATTTCGTCGTCGGGGAAGGGCAGAGCTTCGGAAATCCCATGAATTATGGAGGCCCCTATCTGGGGATTTTTGCCGGTACTGACAAATTCTTGAGAAAGATTCCCGGCAGGCTCGCCGGAGCCACGGTGGACAGGGAAGGCAAGAGGGGATTCGTTCTTACCCTTCAAACGCGAGAGCAACACATCCGCCGCGAACGGGCGACATCGAACATCTGCTCGAATGAAGCCCTCTGCGCGTTGGCTGCTGCTGTTTATCTTGTCAGCCTAGGGAAAAACCTCAGAAAGCTGGCAGAACTCAACGTTCAAAAAGCTCACTATCTTAGACAGAAAATCTCCACACTCAAAGGATGGGAGGTCGTTTTTCCGGCGCCCGTATATAACGAATTTACCGTTCGTTGTCCCAATCCTCAAAAAGTCAATCAAAAGCTGCAGGCCGAAGGGATCATCGGTGGCTATGAAGTGGAAAAAGAGTATCCAGAGCTGAAAAACACCCTTCTCTTCTGTGCTACTGAAATGCTCACGAAGGACGATATTGACAAGGTAGTCTCATTAGTTGCTTAAGAGTATCTAAACGGGAGGAATTCATGGATCTGATATTTGAAAAAAGTCGGCCAGGCAGGGTGGCCGCGAGCGTTCCGAAGTCGGATGTGCCGGAGGTGGCAATGGAGAGTATTATTGATAAGAGCCTGCTCAACGAAGAGGTGGATCTGCCCGAGGTGGCGGAGGTTGACCTGATCCGCCATTATACACAGTTATCGAAACGAAATTTCGGTGTCGACGTGGGCTTCTACCCCCTAGGTTCGTGCACGATGAAATACAATCCCAAGGTCAACGAAGAGGCGGCAAAACTTCCGGGCTATACAGCACTGCATCCGTACGCTCCCGTTCAATTTTCTCAGGGATCGCTGCAACTCATGTATGAATTGCGGCAGTATCTCAGTGAAATATTCGGCATGGCCGATTTTGCCCTTCAGCCCGCCGCGGGAGCCCACGGCGAACTCACCGGTATCATGGTCATAAAGAAATTCTTTGAGAAAAAAGGAGAAAAACGAACTCAGATATTAATCCCCGATGCCGCCCACGGGACCAATCCTGCCTCGGGGGCGCTGTGCGGGTATCAGGTAATTACCGTGCGTTCCAATACTGAGGGCGGTGTGGATATCGATCACCTGCGTGAATTGATGACGGAGAGCGTTGCCGGGCTCATGCTCACGAATCCCAATACCCTAGGTCTCTTTGAACGAAATATCGAACAGGTTGCGAAGATTGTACACGATAAAGGCGGCTTTCTCTACTGCGATGGCGCGAATGCCAACGCCTTTATGGGTATCACAAAACCGGGAAACCTGGGTATTGATGTGATCCAGCTCAATCTCCACAAGACGTTTTCGACTCCCCATGGCTGCGGCGGTCCTGGTAGCGGACCCGTGGGAGTCGGCAAGGACCTGGTTCCCTATCTCCCGGTACCACGGGTTGTGAAGAGGGAAAAGGGTTATGACTGGGACTACAACTCTCCGGATAGCATCGGACGGGTAAGGGCCTTCTACGGTAATTTTAACGTCATGGTGAAAGCGTATACATATATCCGCTCTCTGGGACCGGACGGCTTGCAAAGGGTAAGTGAAGTGGCTGTGCTGAACGCCAATTACGTGAAAGAAAGGTTGAAGCCCTATTATGATATCGCATATGACCGGATCTGCATGCATGAATGCGTCTTTTCAGGAAAGCGGCAGGTCAAGGAGAGCGGCGTCCATACCTCGGATATCGCCAAGCGTCTCCTGGATTACGGCTACCACCCGCCGACCATATACTTCCCCCTGATTGTTCCCGAAGCGATAATGATCGAACCCAATGAAACGGAAAGCAAGGAAACACTGGACGCCTTCTGTGAAACTATGATAAAAATAGCAAAAGAGGCGAGAGAAAATCCCGATCTGGTTAAGTCTGCGCCGCTTACCACGCCCGTGCGGCGACTGGATGATGTAAAAGCTGCCAGAGAGCCTGATGTATGCTGGGGGAAAGCTCATGCTGGAAAAAAGGTGTAAATGATTGTAAGCCCCGATGAAAGGAAAAATGGACAGGGACAAGATTATTAAAAAGCTGAAAGACATCAAAGATCCCGCGCAGAGAGATAGGATCATATGGGCGCTTGCGGGTAAGGAAAAAGAAGTGATGGGCGTGAAACCGGCTCCATTGGCGCCGCAAAAGGCTGTTCCGCTCTCTGTACGCAGACAGGAACAGAAACTTCCCCAGCTTCCTGTCAATGCCCGCAAAATATTCAATTACATAGTCCCCGGCATTTTCATTTTTTTCGGTCTTATGAACATTGTGCAGGCATTAATGCAGTATAGTATTACGGGACAACTTGAAGACGCCATTCCCAAAATAATACTGGGGGGAATATTTATTCTCTTTGGTATCTTCGGTATCATGAAGGCCAGGAAGCAGATTCAAAGCACCGATGCAGATCAAAAGGAAACCTGAATGGCTGAAAGTAAAACTCCCGGCTTCTCATGAATTCACACATGTGAAGGGTATCCTTTCGCATTTTCATCTCCACTCCATCTGTCAAGAAGCGCGTTGCCCCAATGTGGCTGAGTGTTTTCACTCCGGAACAGCCACTTTTTTAATTCTTGGAAACATCTGTACCCGCAGGTGCCGCTACTGCAATGTTGAGCATGGAAGACCTGAAGGAATTGATATACATGAACCGGAGAGGCTCGCCATGGCTGTCAGAGAACTGGGTCTTCAGTATACGGTTATAACGTCGGTTACGCGGGATGACCTGTCTGATGGTGGAGCGAAGATGTTTGTTCGCTGTGTGGAAACGATATATAAGGAAGTGCCGGGGTGCAGGGTTGAAGTCCTTATACCGGATCTGCAGGGTAACTGGGATGCTCTGGAATGTGTCATCGGAGCGCAGCCCCACGTGATCAACCACAACATGGAAGTCGTGTCCACGTTATTCAACGACATAAGACCTCAGGGAAATTATCAGGTCTCACTGGAACTACTTCGCCGGGTATGTCGATATGGTAACAGGAACATTATTCGCAAGTCAGGATTCATGGTAGGTCTAGGAGAGAGCCGGGATGATGTAGCGGGGCTGCTCCATGATCTGGCCTCGGTTCACTGTGAAATGCTCACCGTTGGCCAGTATCAGCAGCCGACGCGAAACCACTGGCCTGTGGTGAAATATTATCACCCTGATGAATTTGAAGAAATCAGAAGGATGGCGCATGAGATGGGATTCAAACATGTAGAATCCGGTCCCCTGGTCCGCAGTTCCTATCATGCCGCCCACATTCTCACATCTCCTACTCTTGAAAAGGAGTAATAAAGGGGCATTTTCACTGGGTATTACAAAAAAAGCCCTCTTGCCCGCCAATAGAAAGAAGTGATAGATAACGTTTTATGATGCCTGAGAAATACGATCTTATTGTTATCGGCGCGGGCCCCGGCGGTCACGCAGCGGCTGAACATACCGCGGGATGGGGAGCCAGAGTTGCCATTATTGAGAAGAACCAGTGGGGGGGCACATGTACTCACAAGGGCTGCATTCCGACAAAGGCGCTCCTCGCCTGCAGCAAGCAATATGCAAACCTCAAGAAACTAAAGCGCCTCGGTGTTTCACCGGGAGGAATATCCGTTGATTTTGCCGCAATGAAGCGTCATCAGCGGCAGATGGTTTCTGTTTCCTCTCTCGGCGTGCAAAAGTCTCTTAAGGATAGTGGTGTTGAGTTAAAAACCGGTGAGGGAAGAATTGTCGCCCGAGGGGAGGTCGATTGGGTTACCTCACAGGGTGATGCGCAGCGCCTGACTGCTGACTCCATCATTATTGCCTGGGGATCGGAACCACAGCTTCCATCCGGCATCAAACCATCGGGACGCATCGTCACCTCCGATGGATTCCTCGCATTAGAGATACTTCCGGATTCGGTCATCGTTGTCGGAGGCAGTGTGATCGGTGTAGAGTTTGCGACGTTGCTTGCCGAGCTGGGTGTGAAAGTGACCCTTGTGGAGCTCATGGACCGTATCATTCCCCATGAGGATGAAGAAGCCGCTGTCTTCCTGCGGCAGGAATTGACACGTATGGGCGTTACAATTCACACATCGGCCAACATTGAGACAGTCCGTGAGACCTCAGATGGAGTTACCATGCACGCGGCTCACCAAAATGGGCCGCTCGCAGTGACTGCCGACTATGCATTGATATGCACCGGCAGAAAGCCCCTTTTGCATACGGATGAATTGAATCGCTGCAGTATCGAGTACGATCAACGGGGAGTCATGGTGAATGAAAACCAGATGACGACTCGGGAAGGTATATACGCAATCGGCGATGTCACCGGGGGTGTCATGCTGGCGCACAGGGCGATGCAGCAGGGCCGGGCTGTTGCAAGTTATCTCTATGGTGATCACTCAATTATATACAGAGAGGACGCGGTGCCCTCCATCGTCTATACTCATCCGGCAGTGGCCCGCGTCGGCCTCACTGAAGCACAGGCCGCGGAACGGGGTCTGGAGGTGAAAATAAAGAGAGCGGAATATGCGTCCAATATCATCGCCAGGGCGGAGCTTAAGGGAAATGGATTTGTCAAAGCAGTCTTTAACGAAGAGAGATTAATAGGGGTGACCATTGTAGGGGATGATGCCGGTGATCTGATCGCGTCGATGGCGCTGGCCGTGACAAATGAAATGGGGAGGAAGGAATTGAAAAAATGGATCATACCTCACCCGACTCTCAGTGAAATACTACACCTTCTTTAAATGTGTATGAAAAAGATACCAATGCTCATGGGTGTCCTTGCCGTTTTTTTCTCCTTGTGCATTTCCGATCTGCGCGGGGACTCACCACGCCGAGAGGAATTCATCCATGAGCCCGTATTCAATAGCACAATCTATTTTTACGAGTCCGGAAGACAGCATGCGGAAAGCGTTGTGCTGCTCCATGGAACCGGGGATGAGGGAGCCAGGGTTTGGAAGAACCTCATACCGGAACTTGAAAAAAAATATCATGTGCTTGCCTTCGATCTTCCCGGATTCGCGCGTTCGAGCAAGGAAACCCAGATGTATTCTCCTAAAAACTACGCCACCTTTATCGATTGGATAGTCAAGAAACATACAAAAGGACCGGTATACATCATCGGTCATTCCCTGGGGGGAGCACTATCGTTGTATTATGCGGGCACGCAACCGAAGGGCTTAGCGCGCCTCATTGTTATAGATACGGCAGGAATATTAAACCGCTCCGCATTTCTGAAAAACTTCATCAATGTAAAGCCAAACCGATTTCTGGATCTGATCAATACTCCCGTATCGGTTATACAAAACTACATAATCGCGCATCTCGAGAGTATGGATAAAGACCTGACGCCGGAAAACAACGACCAAGCTCTGACCTCTCAATTCCTCAGAAAAAAGCTGTATGGCGGCGATCCCGGGAAAATAGCAGCGATTGCTCTGCTCAATACAGATTTCAGCGGCATCCTTGAAAATATACATGTGCCCACTCTCATCGTATGGGGAGAGAAAGACCCGGTAGTGCCGCTGCGGGTTGGAAGAATTCTGGAGTGGATGGTTCCCGGGTCAGATTTGAGAATAATGCCTGAGGTCGGCCACTCCCCCATGATAGACCGTCCTGATGAATTCAACAGAATTGTCATGGAATGGCTTACGGCGCCTCCTAAGAGAAAGGAGCGTATCACTCCATCATTCACAAGCGATACAGTTTTTCTCTGTGAGGACAAAGACTGTGTCATAACCAATGGCAGCTACGATCGTATAGAAATAAAAAACAGCAATAATACCCAAATTGTCAATGTCGCGGCAAAGCACATTCGTGTTGAAAAGTCCATTGTATCAATAGAGAGCAGTTCCATAATGTCCAATGATATCGGCGTGAAGGTGATAGACTCCGTTGCGAACATAAGCGGCTGCAGCATCGATGCAAATATTGCGGTACTCACTTCCAACAGCAGTGTAGACCTCGCCGGAGTCAAGCTCACGGGTAAAACGGCGGCTGTCAGAGAGGCGGCACTGAAATCAGGGGCTAAATCCACCGTTATTTTTTCAGTGAGCAAGATAAAAAGCCCCTTCAACGATGGTTACAAACACGAAATCAAGGTAGTGACAGGCAACAATCCGTATTGAGGTGTTTTTTGTTTTTTTTATATTGTTGATCATTACTCGTCTTGCACGCCACGATGCATAATAGAATATGGAAAGAGTCTTCGTTGATTCTCAGTGAGAGAATACGGATAAAGAAAAAACCGCCAGTGCCGCCCTGTTTAGGGGCTTTATTGACCGGCGATTACATTTGTGGCGTTCATATTGCTATAATGTGATAGCTTTTCATCATAATCCCTGATACAAATGTTGGCATTATCTCCCCGGCAGGGAGTAGTATGCTCTCTGTAGTCGATTGGTGCCGGTGAAAAACAAACGAGGCGGAAAGGAAGAAGATATGGGATCAAAGCAGAAGCAGACGCACATTGGCAGAAAGGTGCATTTCGAACGAAAACTGGAAGATCGTCTCTCTTTTCTTTTGAAAAAGGGGATCGAGTCTCCCATGGTCAACAGGGACACTCTCGTGAAAAAATTGCAGGCTCATATCAGGGCCGTAAATGCCAGACTGGAGGCGATTGCAGCCATTGAAAGGAAGACGGAGGAGCTGGCAAAAATAAAGGCGGAAAAGGAGTCTGCCATTGCGAAAGCCGAGAAAAGCGTGAAAGGAAAAAAAGTGAAGGAAGTGCCCGAGGAGGGCAAGGTAAAAAAGAAAAAGCCTGAAAAGACAGTACCCCCTGCGAAAGAACAGGAAGGCGGTAAAGTAGAGAGAGCGAAGGAAGTTTCTGAAGAAGGCAAAGAGAAGAAGAAAAAGAAGATAAAGGAAGAACCGGGAGAGCCGGGAGAACCGGCGCAATCGTCAGCGCAGGTGAAGGAAGACAAGTAAGAGGAGAGCATGAGTATCCATGAACTTGCCGGGAAGCCGGCTCCGAGATCACTTCTTGCGAATATTCCCAGGCTTATCTCTGCATATTACACCCATTCGCCTGATGCTTCTATTCCCGCCGAGCGTGTTGCCTTCGGGACATCGGGCCATAGAGGCTCGTCTCTCAGAAACAGCTTCAATGAGGACCATGTCCTCGCGATAAGCCAGGCCGTCTGCGAATACAGGAAAGCAAAAAAAATTAGCGGCCCCCTCTTCATGGGCATGGATACTCATGCCCTGTCGGAAGCGGCATTGATAACTGCCATCGAGGTTTTCGCTGCCAACCGGGTTGCGGTGATGATCCAGAAAGATTTACGGTACACTCCCACACCGGTCATATCCCATGCGATCCTGACGTATAACCGGGATAAAAAAAGAGGACTCGCCGACGGGGTTGTCATTACCCCTTCACATAATCCACCAGAGGATGGCGGGTTTAAGTACAATCCTCCTGAAGGAGGTCCCGCGGATACGGAAACTACCAGGATCATTGAAGAAAGGGCAAATGCGATCCTTGCGAGGGAACTCAAGAACATACGCAGGTTGCCTTTTGAAAAGGCGCTAAAATCGGGATCGATTCATGAACACGATTATATAAGTCCCTATGTTGAAGATCTTAAGAACGTTATCGATATGGAAGCTATTGCGAATGCGGGAATGAGAATCGGCGTTGATCCTCTTGGCGGTGGGTCCATAGACTTCTGGGATCCCATTGCCGACCGTTATGGACTTTCCCTGGAAGTGGTAAACCGGATCATCGATCCCACTTTTTCCTTCATGACAATGGACAAAGACGGCAAGATTCGTATGGACTGCTCCTCTCCCTATGCCATGGAACGCCTCATCCAATTGAAGGACAAATTTGACATCGCCTTCGGCAATGATCCGGACGTCGACCGCCATGGTATTGTCACCAGAGTTACAGGTCTCATGAATCCAAACCATTACCTTTCTGTGGCGATCCTGTACCTTTTTCAAAATCGGCCGGGATGGAGAAAAGATGCAGCAGTGGGGAAAACACTGGTTTCCACCTCCATGATTGACCGTGTGGCTGCAAGCCTTGGAAGACGGCTTTCCGAGGTGCCCGTGGGTTTCAAATGGTTTGTAGAGGGCCTCATTGACGGGAGCTACGGTTTTGGTGGGGAGGAGAGCGCGGGAGCGTCATTTCTGAGGAGAGACGGCACGGTATGGACGACGGATAAAGATGGTATCATTATGGATCTGCTTGCATGCGAGATTATGGCAAAGACCGGCAAAGACCCTGCCGAAGTTTACGGGGAGCTCGGAGAACAATTCGGCAAGTCTCTCTATGTACGTATTGACGCCCCGGCAACATCTGAGCAGCGGGCGGTGATCAAGAGGCTTTCACCGGACATGATTGCCGTAAAAGAACTTGCCGGAGAGCCGATCATTGCCACATTCACACGCGCTCCAGGCAATAATGCCGATATCGGAGGAATCAAAGTCGTTGCTGCGAACGGGTGGTTTGCGGCCCGGCCATCAGGCACGGAAGATATTAACAAGATTTATATGGAAAGCTTCTTTGGTGATGATCATTTGCGCCTGATTGAGAAAGAGGCCATGGCGATCGTGAATGATGCATACGCCACGGTGGGCATTCAGTAAAAAGGTGGAGACGACTGTTGCCTGAAATGGCAATTTTCTCGCGTAACTAAGAATCGACATACGCAGCAGCGTGCTCGCCGGCCAAATAACCTGTCGAAAAGGCAGCCTGAAGATTATACCCTCCTGTATCAGCATCGATATCCATTACTTCCCCGCAAAAATAAAGGTCCTTTATAAGGCGCGAGGCCATCGTGTGCGGATCAATTTCTTTCAGGGACACGCCACCGGCGGTGACAATGGCGGAGGACATGGGAAGGGGGCGCGTAATGGTAAAGCGAAGCGACTTGAGAAGATCAAGGAGCCTTTCCCGTTCTATTGCGGTAATGTTATTTCCGGGCTTATCCGGCGGAATATCCGTCATGGCAATAAAAGGATCAACCATCTTGGCGGGGAGAAGTCCCCTAAGGATACCGCGATACTTTTGCTTGCCGAAGCGGTTAAAATCCCTCTGGAGGCGCTGACGGAGCTTTTCTCTGTCGAGGGCAGGTTTGAGATCGATGGAAACGCTCACAGGTCCTTGGCTCAGGGCATCAACGACCGCCAGACTCATCAGCAGGGTGATAGGCCCGCCGATACCGAAGTGGGTGATCATCATGTCACCCATGCGACTTTCGATAACAGGTCGGCGGGGATGTTTATTCCCTATGCCTCGGCCTGCATCACTGTCCGGTATCAGAGATGGATTAATTTCACCTGCCTGGCACTGGAACGCCGTGAGACGAACATTCTTAAGACTGACACCCTGCATGGATTTTGCGAGAGAAATTTCCTTCACAATAAGGGGGACCAGGGCGGGACGGAGCCTGATGATGGTGTGACCCAGGGCGGCAGCAATTGTATAGCCATCCCCTGATGAACCGGTCGAGGGGTAAGTCTTGCCGCCTGTTGCCAGGATCACCGCCGCGGCCGGGTAGTTTCCTTTCCCTGTCTGCACACCCGTCACCTGTTTGTTGCTGACTTGGATTCCTGTGACCCTGGTGTGTGTGATCACCTGAACACCGTGATCGGTCAGATATTCGCTGAATGCAGCAACAACGTCAATAGCATTGTCAGAGGCCGGAAATATCCTTCCCCCCCGTTCAATTTTCGTCTCCACGCCATAATTCTTTAAAAAGGCAACAAGATCTTCTCGGAAAAAGTGATGAAAAGCCCTGTAGAGAAAGTGGCCGTTCCGGCCGTACATCAAGATAAAAGCATCAATATCTTTCGTATTTGTAAGGTTACAGCGGGTCTTGCCGCTGATGAGAATTTTCTGGCCCAGTTGCCGGGTTTTTTCAAGGAGGATGACGCGGGCACCCATTTCGGCGGCCTTCCCTGCGGCCATCATGCCTCCGGCGCCGCCGCCGATGACTATAATATTTCTTTCGCGATGCATACAATCATCAAGGTCAATGGTGGGTTACCGTTTTTGAATCCGCTTTTAGTGATTGCAAAGAAGATTCGAGGATTCAAGGATTCAAAATTGCGCAAGCGGTACCATGAAACGAGAGGTATGGTCAAGGTAATTCCCGTATATTACTATATATTGTGGCGCTTGTGTTAAAAAAAACCTTATGCTAAGTATACAACCGCGTTTGATAATATTCAGTATGAAGAAAGGAGTCGCATTTTGTGAACAATCTGACCTTTCTGTGGATGATGACGACAAAAATTATTCTTCGGGTTCGTCCTGACGTTCGCCGTCACCTGCAGGAGTGGAAAACGCGGGCGGAAAAAATTCCTGATCCGGAGCTTCGCAGACAAGCCCTCATGAGCATTGAAACAAAGGATTTCCATTGTGAGGGCGGGGCTGTTTACGCATTATTAGCGGGTGATCATTATGGTGAGGCGATCCGCTTTATTGTTGCATACCAAACCATCAGTGATTATCTGGATAACTTATGTGATCGCAGTACCTCGCTTGATCCGGATGATTTTATTGCTCTTCACGAATCGATGCCGCATGCCTTAAATCCTTATGTGTCCAGCATCCACTATTACCGTCATCGCCAGGAACAGGATGATGGCGGCTACCTTCTCTCTTTAGTGAAAACCTGCCAAGAAATACTTGAAAAATTGCCAACATATACTATAATTGCCCCTGCAATCAATGAACTTGCCCACTATTATTGTGAATTGCAAGTCCATAAGCATGTGAGAGCAGAAGAACGTGTGCCGCGGTTGAAGGCATGGTTTGACACTTATAAAGATGATTTACCCACAATGAGCTGGTTCGAATTTGCAGCATGCACCGGCTCCACACTCGGCATCTTTTGTATTGTCGCACATGCTTTTCATAAAAATTGTTCGGGAGAGCTGGTGCAGCATATCAAAGAGGCATATTTCCCGTGGGTGCAAGGGCTCCATATCCTCCTTGATTATCTTATCGATCAAGACGAGGATCGCAGAGGGGGGGACTTGAATTTTTGTTCATACTATTCCCACATCAATGATATAATAGCACGGTTGATGCATTTTTACACGCAGGCGGATCTAAGCATTTCCCGCCTGCCTAACGCACGCTTCCATCGCATGATTAATCACGGTCTCCTTGGGATGTATTTGGCCGATCGAAAGGTTGATCAGCAAAGAGATGTGAAGAAGGTGGCAAAAAAAATGATTCGTCTCGGCGGCTTTGTGACGCTGTTTTTCTTTCTCCACTGTTGGGTATACAGGCGAATAAAAGCATGATAATAACGCTTACGAGCTGAGAAGGCAGATGACGGATTTGGCTTCATCAAAAAAACATGTATTCGTGGTCAATCCGCGGTCAGGAAATGGTGCCACAGGAAGGGAATGGCCGCGCATTCAGGCAGAGGCTCGCAAGCGGCTGGGTTCTTTTACAACGTGCATGACGACAAAACCAGGGGACGCAACGCAGATTACGAGGATGTGCCTTAGTGAAGGCGCTGAATTGATTGTGTGCGTGGGCGGGGATGGCACCCTTAATGAGGTAGTGAACGGATTCATGGATGAGCGGGGACCAATTCGGACAGATGCTGTCCTGGGATTTGTTCCGAACGGAACCGGCTGTGACTTTGTGAAAACCGCACGGATACCCGCAAAGGTTGAACAATCACTTAATACAATCAAAGAGGGATACATAAAAAGGATTGATTTGGGAAGGCTTCAGTACCATGATCATCAGGGACGATTAAACATCCGTTATTTTCATAATATCGCAAGCTTCGGTCTTGGCGGTGAGGTTGTCGACCGTGTCAACAGGAACAGTAAGGCCTTCGGGCCGTTCATTTCCTTTATATGGTCTACTCTGGTTTCGATATTCCTCTACGGCAAGAAAAAAATACGGCTTAAAGTTGACAACACGTATGAGGGAGAAGTTATAGTCTGGAACATAGCCGTGGCAAATGGACAGTATCACGGTGGGGGCATGTGGGTAGCCCCCGATGCTGTTATCGATGATGGATTACTGCATATAACAGTAATTGGAGATCTAAGTCTGGCGGAAGTTTTCTGGTATTTGCCTAAACTGTATAACGGTAAAATTAAAAATATCAAAAATGTTTCAATCCTGACGGGTAAGATGGTCGAGGCATATTCGGAACAGTGCGTTCAGCTGGATGTGGATGGAGAACAACCAGGTCGATTACCGGTAGTCATAGATATCATGCCTGCCGTTCTGCGAATGATTACAGAAAAATCAGATTGTTAAGTGTTTGTATATGAAATTCCCGGTGCGATTGATGAAAAATTACTCAACGCGTGGGGTTTAATTCTCCATTCTGCAAAAGAAATAGATTGGAGGAAATAATTTAAGGTCTCATGATTGTTTATGATTTGTTAAATTTCACGGAATCTGTGTTTATGTGGTATGTAGATTGCAGTGACAAAACTGTTTAGTTCAATTGATATCTATACTTCGCGAAGCTTGTAAAAGAATCTTATAAGGAGGTTGGACAGAATGAAACGTCTTATGGTGTTAGTCGCAAGTTTTATTTTTGTCTTCAGTGCGTACATGTCCGCTGCTGAAGGACCTTCTGCACCTCCTGCCAAGTCTGAGCCGCCGAAATCGGTTACAATGAAACCACCTAAAGAAACAAAGTTAACCATTACGGGAATTGTGAAGGATATCTCCGACACGACGATCACGGTCGAGCGCACAGTGAAAGGAAAAACTGAATCTGTGGGATTCATTCTGGATAAACCTTTGGAAAAGATCAAGATTGGTGAAAAAGTGAGAGTGAGTTATATCAAGAAGGGGGACAAACATATTGCGACAAGAGTGACTCCTTTCGACGTAAAAATAATAAAAAAAGCGACGCCCTCAAAAGAAATGAAAGCATCGCCTTCCGCCGAAGGACCTGCTAAAAAGTAGCATCTGGAATACTATTCCCCATGTAAAAGGCGTTGAGATATAATCTCAGTGCCTTTTTTATTTCACGGGATCATTGAGTTTCTCCCTTTTTTTTGATATGAATCATGAAAAGTGCTGTTCCAGCACAAGGGGTGTTGATTATGCCCCTCACACCTTGTTAAAAGTGCGGTCGGCCGATATAGGAGTAGATGAAGAGGAGAAAGAAGGAATTTTCTGTGAACAGTAGGGCGGGGATCGAAAAATCATAAATTAATTTTAGAGGGTGCGTAAGTGGCAGCATTACGGAATATTATCGATGCAGCGAAATATAAAATCTCCAATATGTCCGTCCGCTCACGCCTGATGGTATTGACAGTTCTTGGTCTTGCAGTGACTATGACTATCTGGGGCTGGATCCAGCTGAGGGTTTTAAATGAAATTCTGATTGAGCAGCAGGTGAAAAGGATGCAAGAGCTTTCGGAAACGGTTATCGCATATTATCAACATTTTCCCAGCGGTAAAGGTCTGTCAGTTCTCGACGATACATTGGAAGACCATGTGAAGTCCGATGACAGGCTGGCGCGCATTGATCTTTTTTCCGTGATAAATGGTGAAGTTGAATATATTGTAGGTGCCGGGCGCGTTCCCTATGAATGGCCGGAAAATATTATAAGCTCCGCGATGGAAAAGTCAAAAACACAGCGTATTGAATTAAACACGGATGCCGGACCTGCCCTGGGGCTGTTGTATCTCTTCTCATCGGGAAGGGATACGCAGGTTTTTGTGGGAGTGATCGTCTTTTCTCAAACCAGATTAGAAATTGTGTCCCGGGCGAAGCGCCTGTTGTTTTTCAGTACCATAGGTCTTTTGTTAGCCATTCTGTGTGTTTTGGTATTTGGTTACAGATGGCTCATCGGACGGCCATTGAGGGTTATTATCGATACGATTGATGAATTCCAGTCAGGGAAATATGTGAAAAGAATTCCTATTCCCAGGAAGGATGAATGGGGGCAGCTGGCGGATCATTTTAATTTAATGGCTGATGAAATTGAAATGGTGCTGGCACGAAACCAGGAACTCCATCGGCAACTTGAGGAGCGGGTACAGGAGGCGACACACAAAGTCGTTCAATTGCAGCAGCAGGTAAATCAGCTCCAGCAGCTTACTGCGTTGGGATACCTTACGGCAACACTGGCTCATGACCTGGGTACGCCGCTGCACTCAATTGCCGGGCTCGCCAAACTCCTGCTGGAACATGATGCGTGGCCGCCGGATGTCGGCAGGAAACTGGAACTCATTGTTCAACAGACCCAGAGACTCAATACGGTCATCAAGAATGTGCGTCATGCCACACGTCTTCCTGAACCGCACTTTGAGGCCGCAACGGTGCCTGAACTTTTGAATGAGACCTTACCCCTTGTTGAACCGCTCATGCAGAAATCGGGCATTCAACTGGTTGTGAACGTAGATGCAAACATACCTGTACTTCATGTGGATCGGTATCGTGTTCAGACGGCGCTGTTTAATCTTATACAGAATGCCCTGGAGGCAATGCCTGGGGGAGGTAAAATCAGCGTAATCGCTTCCGCTCTTCCACACAATGATATAGTGGCGATCATTATCCAGGACAATGGTCCCGGCATCCCCCCTGAAATGCTGGCAAGAGTCTGTGAACCTTTCTTCAGTACCCATAAGGACGAAGGTCTTCGCGGCCTCGGTCTCGCGATCGTTCAGGATATTGTCAAGGTCCACGGCGGGAAGATTGAAATTAAAAGCAGCCCTGGCGAAGGTACGGAGGTTATTCTCTACTTCCCCATTATTGATAAAACATCCTCTGCAGAAACCTTTCAGGAAAGGTTGTCGCCGAGTAATTCATAGCACCGCATTCTCCCGCCAGGGTGGAGAAACGAATGGAACCTGAGCGGGTACATCCGGTATCTTATTATTGAAGAAATTGCGGCCAATTCGGATTAGTGGATCTTTCCCGAACAGGATTGGCATAATACGGCTCCAACAGGGAAACAAATAAACAAAGAATCGATATCTGCTTATTAATAACTTGCTATGATTAACCGTAGCACGGGTTAACGAATGAAATGTGCAACGTTCCGGTTCAGCGGAGGCGGTAAGCCGTCCGCTGAACCGGTTGTTAGCTAACCGTTTTTTCGCCGCCCTGCCAGAAGCCCTCGAAGACGTTTTAGCTATGATCAGGCGAGGTCGAAACGGTCAAGGTTCATGACCTTGTTCCACACCGCTACAAAGTCGTGCAGGAACTTCTCCTGGGAGTCCGCACATCCGTAGACTTCCGCCAAGGCCCGGAGTTGAGAGTTCGAACCGAAGATCAGGTCGACACGGGTGCCGGTCCACTTGAGTTCGCCTGTCGCGCGATCACGCCCCTCGAACACGTCTTCGTCTTCCGCGGTTGCCTTCCACGTGGTGCTCATGTCGAGCAGATTCACGAAGAAGTCATTGGTGAGCGTCTCTGGCCGCTTGGTGAAAACGCCGTGCGGGGACTTTCCGAAGTTGGCATTCAAGACTCGCATACCGCCAACGAGAACCGTCATCTCAGGAGCAGTCAGCGTCAGCAATTGCGCCCGATCAACCAGCAGTTCCTCTGCCGATACGCTGTATTTGGTCTTGAGGTAGTTGCGGAAGCCGTCTGCCTTCGGTTCGAGGACGGTGAAGGACGCCGCGTCGGTCTGCTTCTGCGGGGCGTCCGTACGCCCCGGCGTGAAGGGAACCGTCACTTTGTAACCGGCATTTTTCGCCGCCTGCTCGACGCTTACGCAACCGCCCAGAACGATCAGATCAGCAAGAGAAACCTTCTTGCCGCCTGTCTGGGCTTTGTTAAACGCTTTCTGGATGCGCTCAAGGATTTTAAGAACCTTGGCCAGCCGGGCAGGCTGGTTGACTTCCCAATCCTTCTGCGGCGCCAGACGAATGCGGGCACCGTTGGCACCACCGCGCTTGTCGGAGCCACGGAAGGTGGATGCCGACGCCCAGGCCGTCGAGACCAGTTGGGAGACCGACAGTCCCGAAGCCAGGATCTTGCCCTTGAGGGATGCAATGTCCTGTTTATTAATGAGTTTGTGATTGACGGCAGGAAGGGGGTCCTGCCATATGAGCTCTTCGGCCGGAACCTCCGGGCCGAGGTAGCGCGAGCGGGGGCCCATGTCGCGGTGGGTCAGCTTGAACCACGCCCGGGCAAAAGCGTCGGCGAATTCCTTGGGGTTCTTCAGGTAGCGCCGCGCGATCGGCTCGTAGATCGGGTCGAAGCGAAGGGAGAGGTCCGCCGTGGTCATCATCGGTCGGTGCTTCTTCGACGGGTCGTGCGCGTCAACCACCATGTCCTCTTCGGCCACGTTCTTGGCCAGCCATTGATTCGCGCCGGCCGGGCTCTTGACCAGTTCCCACTCGTATTTGAACAGGATCCTCAGATAGCCCAAGTCCCATTTGGTCGGGTTCGGCTTCCAGGCGCCCTCGATGCCGCTGCTGATCGTATCGCCGCCTTTGCCACTGCCGAAGCTGCTCTTCCAGCCCAGGCCCTGCTCCTCGATGCCCGCCGCTTCGGGCTCGGGTCCTACATGGGACGCAGTGCCCGCGCCATGACACTTGCCGAAGGTGTGCCCGCCGGCGACGAGCGCGACGGTCTCTTCGTCGTTCATCGCCATACGTGCGAAGGTCTCCCGGACGTCACGGCCGGAGGCGACCGGATCGGGGTTGCCGTTCGGCCCTTCGGGGTTCACGTAGATCAGGCCCATCTGCACGGCGGCGAGCGGGTTCTCGAGATCGCGGTCACCTGAGTAGCGCTTGTCGCCAAGCCAGGTGTCCTCGCTGCCCCAGTAGATGTCCTCTTCGGGCTCCCAGACGTCCTCGCGCCCGCCGCCGAAGCCGAAGGTCTTGAAGCCCATCGACTCCAAAGCGCAGTTGCCGGTGAGGATCATCAGGTCGGCCCAGGAGATTTTCTTGCCGTATTTCTGCTTGATCGGCCAGAGCAGACGGCGCGCCTTGTCGAGGTTCACGTTGTCGGGCCAGCTGTTGAGGGGCGACAAGCGTTGGGAGCCGGATCCCGCGCCTCCGCGGCCGTCGCCCATGCGGTAGGTGCCGGCGCTGTGCCACGCCATCCGGATGAAGAGCCCTCCGTAGTGACCCCAGTCGGCCGGCCACCAGTCCTGCGAGTCCGTCATCAGCGCATAGAGGTCCTTTTTAACGGCCTTGAGGTCCAGTTTCTTGAACTCCTCGGCGTAGTTGAACGCCTCGCCCATGGGATTGCTCAGGTCAGAGTGCTGATGAAGAATCTTGAGGTTCAGCTGGTTCGGCCACCAGTCGCGATTCGACGTGCCGCCGCCGGCTACTTGCTTGCTGGTTCTGCCCGTTACTGGGCACTTGCTGTCTTCACTCATGATATTTCCTCCTTTCTCTATGTAACTTGCTGAACAGGGCTGCTATGATTTGTCTCGATTCGTTGTTTTATATTACTGCCAAATCCATGAACGACTGCTCGTCTTGATTATTCTTGTTTATAAAGAACTATTATTCATAAGGAGGCAAAAAAAGAGCAACAAAAAGAAGGCACAATCCCGTTAGTTTTTCAGCTGACATGCCGGGCAAAGACCGAAGAAATCCAGGCGGTGATGGAAGATTTTATACCCCGTCTTGCGGCTCATCTCCTCGCTGAGTACATCAATGTTCATCAGTTCGGGATCCATGATCTTCTTGCACATCATGCAGATCGCGTGAGGGTGAGGTGCCGGATTGTAGCCGTCATAGCGATTGCTCCCGTCGGGGAAGCCCAATTCCAGAACTTCGTTTATTTCTTTGAGGAGAGAAACGGTCTTGTATACCGTGGCCAGACTTGTCGTGGGGAATAGGACCTTAACTTCCTTGTAAATATCGTCGACGCTGGGATGCCCCTCGCTGGCTGCAAGAATATTCAGGATGGCCAAGCGCTGGGGCGTGATGCGGAAATCGCGGCTTTTCAGCTTGGAAAGCATCTCCTCGACGCGTTTTTGAGTTTCTATGGAATCCTTGCGTTGCATTCTCAAAACCTTAATGTCGATAACGTTTGTTTAAGGATAATAATTATCGTCTACGCTGCGACAGTAAAATTGTCAAGGATTTATTCAGCCGTTAGGGATTGTGTATAGGGGGGGAGGGATGACGCAAGGTTACGACATCACTTTGATGCGCTCTTTGCAATGGGGCCAATCGGGGGCAGGGATATCGGCAGGG
>PDVJ01000006.1_pt1 | contig 51743 bp, 42 predicted proteins | sample 1369811 | NCBI WGS metagenome assembly PDVJ01 (sample SAMN07795376, study PRJNA414565) | Alkali sediment metagenome, whole genome shotgun sequencing project. | reverse complement strand
CTCGTCATGAAAACAGACGCGCAGATGGGCATGATCGCGAACATCGTGGTCGGCATCGTCGGGTCGTTCCTCGGAATGTTCCTGGCCGGCCTCATCGGCATCGCCCCGGAGAACTCCATCGCCCGTTTCGGAGTGTCGCTCGCCGGCGCCGCGCTGCTGATCTTCATACTTCGCGCGCTCGGGATCTTCGGCAAGAAGGCCTGACGCCCCGGGCGTCCAGCACGCCTGCCGGCAATAAAGAACGGACGCGCCGCGCGAGCGACGCGTCCGTTTTCGTCTTCCGATGCCGCGCGACGGAGGCGCTGGATTTCGTCAGCTCCAGAGTTCCGCCGGCACGTTGCCGCCGTTGTCCGCGATCTTCTTCAGCACGGTCTTGTGCAGCCACATGTTCATCTTCGCCGAATCGCCCATCAGGTCGGCCGGGCAGCCGAGTTCAGTCGCGAGCTCTTTGCGGGCCGCGAAACTGCTGTCGATATCGAGCAGCTTCAGCAGGTCGACGATCGAGACCTTCCAGTTGAGCTTCTGCGGGTTGGCGGCCGCCAGCTCCTCGAGTTGTGCGACCACGTCCACGATTGCGATGGGCTTTGGCGGCGGCGGCGGCGGAGGCGCCACGGGAGCCGCGACCGGGCGACAGAGATCGCGAAGAGCATCAAGGGTGTCACTTAGGTCTACAACAAGATCGAGCTGGAATAGCCGGTCGCACGGGGCGCCCCCCCGGCAGAATTATACGCTCCTCCTTCGTCGGAGTGGCTTGCGCGGGGCCCGGATCCGCGGCAACCTCGCAGCGGATTCCGTGCGTAAGTCATGGCGGCCCGAATGAACCCTTTCGCCGATGCGACCACGACGATTGCAGCGATTCGGAAGCGCGAGCTGTCCAGCGCAGCCGTCGTCGAGTTGTACGCGGCACGCCATGAACGCCTGCACGGACGTGTCAATGCGATCGTGACGCCGGACTTCGGTCGCGCTATCGAAACGGCGCGCCAGATCGACGCTCAGCACGGGTCGGTGTCGGGAGTCCTCGCCGGACTGCCGATTACCGTCAAGGATGGCATCCACGTCGCGGGCCTGCCTTCGACGGGCGGGATGATCGAGCCAGCACTGGCGGTCGCGACTGAAGACGCGCCCAATGTCCGGCGACTTCGCGCGGCCGGCGCGGTGATCCTCGGCAAGACCAACGTGCCCGTCGCCAATGCCGACTGGCAGTCGGTCAACAAGCTGTTCGGGCGCACCACGAATCCGTGGAATCCAGCGCTCACCGCGGGTGGCAGTACCGGCGGCGGAGCGGCCGCGGTGGCGGCCGGCCTGTCCGCGGCGGAACTCGGCAGCGACATCGGGGGTTCGATTCGCGTTCCGGCCGCATTCTGCGGCATCTTTGCCCACAAGCCGAGCGCCGGCATCGTTGCGAACAGCGGGCATTTCCCCTGGCGCAACGATCCAAACCCCGGTGCGATCATGGCCGCGCAGGGTCCGCTCGCCAGGAGTGCTGCGGATCTCGAACTGCTCTTCGACGTCCTCTGCGGGCCCGAGGGCCTCGACGGGCGTGCGTGGCGCATCGATCTGCCCGTGCCTCGGTTCGACCGCCTGGCGGCATGCCGGATTGGAATCCTGCAACTTCCCGCGTGGATCCCGGTCGAACGCGCGATCCTCGATGCGCAGCAGATGCTCGGCGACGTGCTGGCGCGCAGTGGCGCAACCGTGCTCGGCGTGGACCTGTCGCAGCACTTCGGCGACCTGTCGGACTACTACAGGCATTACCTCACGCACCTGCAGTGCCTGCTGGGCGGCGTGATGCCGCCTGGCGCGCGCGCCAAGGCGGCGGCGAAGATGCGCTCGTATGACGACCCGTTCCTCGGCGCCGTGGCCGACGGTCTCGAGGCGCACGCAAGTCTGATGCTGGAGATGTTGCAGGCGAGCCTGCGGCATCGTGCGACCTGGGAAAGAGTCTTTGCGGACGTCGACGTGCTGCTCATGCCGGTCTGCAACGTCAATGCATTCCCGCACGACGACGCGTTCTTCTACGACCGCCAGCTGCTCATCGACGGCGTGGCCCATCCGTACTACCGGCTGAGCGCGATCCCGGCCCTCGCTTCGCTCGCCGGATTGCCCGCCACCGTGTTCCCGACGGGACGATTTGCGGCGACCGGCGCACCGGTCGGGTTGCAGGCGATGGGCCGGTATCTCGACGACCGGACCGTGCTTCGTTTCGGCCGTCTCGTCGAGGCGCAGATCGGAGGGTTCGTTCCGCCGCCGGGCCTCGGGTAGCAGCACGAGGCGGCGCAGCCGCTATTTGCGCTCCTCGAGCCTCGCGCCCGGCGCGACACGATCTCCCGGATGCAGCACGATCCGCTCGCCGACCTCGAGCCCGGACGTGACCTCGGCCTCCAGGCCGTTCTCGTGCCCGATCTCCACCTCGCGCAGCACGGCCTGACCGCCGTCGGCGACGAACACGGCCCACTGCTGACCCTGGCGGAAGAGGGCCGAGAGGGGCAACTTCAGTACGTCGCGGCCCTCCCAGAGCACGATGCGCGGCTCGACGCGATAGCCGTGACCGAGGCGCTGCCACTGCTGGCGCGGCTCCTTGATGTCGATGATCACGTTGACGCGCTGCTCTTCGATACCTAGCGCGGACACCTTGGTGAAACCGAAGGGCTCGACGCGACGTACGACGCCTTCGAGCGGCGCCGGACCCCCCCAGGCCTCGATGACCGCCCGCTGCCCGGCCTGTACCTGTACGGCGTCCGAAGAGAGCAGGTCCACGACTACCTCCAGCTTGTCAGGGTCGCCGACCTCAAGGATCGGTGTCCCCGACTGCACGACGCCCTCGCTCTCGGTCACGACGCGCAGTACGTCGCCGCTGACGGGTGAAAAGACCGTCACGCAGTCACAATCCGCGGTGCGAGTGCGTGAAGCCGGCGTCATCAGCCGGGCACGTGCGACCTGGTACTCCGATTCGCGGACCTGTTGTGCGGCACGAGCCTCGCCGAGCGCTGCGTCGGCGGTCCTGGCCCGGCGCTCCGCTGAATCGAGGTCGTTCTCGGAAACGGTGTGGCTGCGGGCCAGGACCCGGATGCGCGCGAGCTCGGATTGCGCGAAGTCCAGCTCCGCCTGCGCGCGACGGACCTGCGCCGCCGCGTAGGTGCGCGACGCCGCTGCCGCATCCGCGCTCGCGCGCGCCTCGGCCGCACTTCGCACGTCGAGAGAGGCCGGATCGCTCGGCTCGATCCTCGCGACGACGGTCTTGTCGGCAATCACGGTATCCCCGGCCTCGAGGTCGACGCGGCGCATGCGGCCGGGGACCGGGGCGGAGACGACGTACATGTCGCGTACCCGCGTCTCGCCTTCATCGGACACGCTGACCATCAGCGGACCGCGCCCGACCTTGACGAGATCGACGGGCACGGCCGCGGGCCGGAACAGCCAGGCGAGCGCCACCGCGAGCGCGAGCACCATGGGGACCCAGAACAACAATCGCTTGGCAGCAGGAGACATTGATTCACTCCCGGGTCTTCAACACGGCGATCAGGTCGAGGTGGTCGACGCGGCGCCGGACGAGGAGGGCGGAGACGGTCGTGGCCGCCACGCCGATCACGATGGCCCAGCCATAGGTCGAGGCGAGTATCACCATGGGCACTCGATAGAGCTCGGTTTCAAACGCATGAACGATCAGGCTCGCGAGCAGGTAGCCGGAGGCGCAGCCGAGCGGCAGCGCAACGAACGTGAGCAGTGCCACTTCGCCCAGCAGGATGTAGGAGATCTCGGCCCGCGTGAACCCGAGCACGCGCAGTGTCGCGAGCTCGCGGCCGCGCTCCGACAACGAGATACGCGCCGCGTTGTAGGTCACTCCGAACGCCAGTGCGCACGAGAACACGATGAAGAACGAGATGAAGATCGTAATGGTCTTCGCCATGGTCTCGTGGAAGGTCTGCACCGCTGCGTCCTTGACGGTCACGGACGTGACGCGCGGCAGGTTCTTCAGCTCGTGAAACAGTTGTGCACGCCGCGTGTCGTCCACCCGGAGGTGCACGGCCGTTACGCTCGGTCGCTCCCGCATCAGCCGGTCGAGAGCCCGGATGTCCATGTAGGCTGGTGAGCCGATGTATGTCTCGAATGTGTTCACCACGGGCACCTCGAATACCGGGCGTCGGCCTTCGAGCACCTCGACGGTGATCCGGTCGCCGATACCCACACCGAGAAGCTTGGCCAGCATCGTCGATATCACCAGTCCCTCGGGCGGGAGTGGCACTTCGCGGCCCTGTGCGTCGTATACGCGGTACAACTCCTGGTTCGCCGGCAGTCCCTGCACCGCTTCGCGCTCCTCCCTCGGGCCTGCGCGCATTTTCGCGGCTACGGCGCGCATCGGCTCGGTCGTCATCACGCCAGGAAGCCGGGCGATGTCGCGCTCCACTTCGCTCGAGCGGGGCTCGGCGAACCCGACGCTCACGTCCTGCGCCTGGGCATCGAGGAAGTAGACGTCGACCATGCGGTTGATCGCGTCGATCCACTGCATCGACGTCACGAGCACCGCGACCGACATGCGACCGACATCGCGATGCCGGCCGCAGTGATGAACGAGCGCCCGGGCCAGCGCGCAATCTGCCTGAGCAGGATCCGGGTCGGCTGGTCGAGCCGCTGGATGATGCCGAGGCGGCTCAACGCGGTGCGCCGGAACATCGGTGGGGCCGGCGGGCGCATCGCTTCGGCGGGCGGCAGTGCGGCCGCCTCGCGTACGGCGCCGAGCGCGCCGATCAGCGCGGAAGCCAGGCTCACGAAGCCGGCCAGCAGGAACGACTTCGCGCTTGGCCGGAAATGCAGGAACGGGAAGTGGTAGAACTCGGCGTACAGGCGCGTGTGGTACAGGCCAAGCCAGTATCCGACGAACCAGCCCAGCAGCACGCCGACGACGCCGATGCCCAGCACGAAGCGCGTGTAGTGCAGCGCGATATCTCGGTTGCGGTAGCCAAAGGCCTTCAGCAGGCCGATTTCGGCGCGCTCCACCGCGATGAGCCGCCCCATCACCATGTGCGTGAGGAACGCAGCCACGGACAGAAACACGGTTGGCAGGATGGTCGAGAGCGTACGATGCTGAGCGATCTCGCTCATCAGGAACCAGTTCGAGATCTGGTCGGACTGCGCGTACGCCCCGACTCCACCGTAGCCCTCGAGCACCCGGTCCACGCGGTCGACCACGGACTCCGGATCCGTTCCCTTGAGCAGCGCGAGGCTGACATCGTTGAAGGCGCCGTCCAGGTCATATGCGGCCTGCAGAGTCTCGTGTCCCATCCAGAGCACGCCAAAGCGCTCGTCGTCCGGCATCAGCGCGCCAGGCCCGATCGCGTAGACGTACTCCGGCGACAGCGCGATCCCCACTACGGTCAACACCCGCCAGCGACTGTTGATGATGGCCCGCAGCGTGTCGCCGATCTCGAGCCCGTGTGCCTGCGCGAACGGCTCCGTCAGCACGGCTTCGTCCGGTGCGCCAGGGCGCGGGTAGCGTCCCTGACGCAGCGCCAGGCGGTTCAATCGTGACTCGTGTCGTTCGGGCACGGAAACGAGCTTGCCGATCACCGGTTCCTCGTAGCCCTCGATGTCGAGTACCGCCGTGCGCACGACCCGTGTCTCGACCGTGCGTACACCGGGGATTTCGCGCAGCCGGTCCCGCAGGTGCTCCGGTGCGCGTTCCACCTGGGCGAACACCTGCGCGAAGTCGTAGCGCTCGTAGTACGCGATCGCGGTCTCTTCGAGCGACTCGACCGTCGTGAGCGACATCACCAGCACGCCGATGCCCGAGGCCATCACCAGCGCGATCGCGAACACCTGGCCGCGCAGTCGCCACAGGTCGCGCAGCAGCTTGCGGTGCAGCGCCTTCATCACCAGGAGAGTTCCCTCGCGGGACGCCGTGTCGCGTTGCGGCGTTCCTCGTGAATCGTGCCATTGCCCATCACCAGCACCCGGTCGGCCATCTCAGCGATCACCGCGTTGTGCGTGATCAGGACGGTGGACGTGCCCAGTTCGCCATGGATCCTCTCGATCGCTTCCAGCACCAGCACTCCGGTCTGGCTGTCGAGGGCGCCGGTGGGTTCGTCGCAGAGCAGGATGTCGGGGCGCTTCGCGATTGCACGCGCGATGGCGACGCGTTGCTGTTCGCCTCCCGAGAGCTGCGCCGGGAAGTGGTTCAGCCGTTCGCCGAGTCCCACGAGGCGCAGCGCGTCGCCCGGCTGCATCGGGCTCGTGGCTATCTCGGTGACGAGCGCCACGTTCTCGAGCGCGGTCAGGCTCGGGATCAGGTTGTAGAAGACGTGTTCGCGCCGGTACTGGGTGAGCCCCGTATCGTCCAGTCCCGTCAGCTCGTGGTCGAGGAACCAGGCCTCGCCGCCACTCGCGGTGTCGAGGCCCCCGAGGATGTTCAGCAGCGTGGACTTGCCGCTTCCGGAGGGACCGAGCAGCACGACGAGCTCACTCGTCTCGAGCACGAGGTCGAGGCCACGCAGCGCATGCACTTCGACGTCTCCGGTGCGGTAGACCTTGGTCAGCCCCCGCGCACGAAGGGTGGGAGTCCGGTCGCCCATGGGGCAATCATGGGCCGGTCGGGCAGGATCCTGAAGTCGCAGTCGTACGGATGCCGCTCATTCGCCGAGCAGCTTCTCGATGTGAATGGCGGCGCTGGTCGCGAGCGCGGGCAGGTCGTATCCGCCCTCCAGCGTCGAAACGATTCGGCCCGCGGCGTGACGATCCGCGAGCTCGCAGGCCCGCTCCGTGACCCAGCCGTAGTCGTCTCCCGAAAGCCTGAGTTCGGCGAGCGGATCGGCGGCGTGGGCGTCGAATCCCGCCGAAATGAACAGCATTTGCGGCGCGAAGGCCTCGATCGCGTTCAACCAATGCTCGGTCACTGCGGCCCTGAATGTCTCGCTGCCGCTGCCCGGCGGTAACGGGCAGTTGACGATACGGCCGGGTACCGACGCCGGGTTCATGTCCGGATAGAGCGGATACTGGTAACTCGAGCAGAGGAGCACGCGGTCGTCGTCACGGAAGATGTCCTCGGTGCCATTGCCGAGATGTACGTCGAAGTCCAGTATGGCGACGCGCTCGAGGCCGTGAGCCTCCATCGCGTGCGCGGCACCGACGGCGACGTTGTTGAAGAAGCAGAAGCCCATCGCGCGGTCGCGCTCGGCGTGGTGGCCAGGGGGCCTCACGTTGCAGAAGGCGCGGCGCACGGCATGCCCCATCACCAGGTCGACGGCCAGCACGTTGGCGCCGGCCGCCCTCAACGCCGCTTCGAGCGTGTCGGGGCACATCGCCGTGTCCGGATCGAGATAGGCGAGGCCCTCGGCCGGCGATTTCATGCTCACCCGTTCAATGTGCTCGCGCGGGTGAACCCGGGCCAGTTGCTCCACGGTGGCGCGAGGTGCGTCGTGGTGCTGCAGGAAGTCGTACAGGCGCCGGCCGTGCAACTGGTCTGCGATCGCACCGACGCGGGCCGGCTGCTCAGGATGGCCTGCACCCATCTGGTGCAGTCGGCACGCCGGGTGCGAAATGAAGGCGACGGACATCGATACCCCCCTCTGCGGTCACTCGCAGTGAATGATCGCAGGGACAAAGCTAGCATGCACGGGCCTGAATCTGCTCGCATAAGGTGGAGTCGTGTCCAAGGCCGGCTTACAGGCTGTGATCTGTCCCAGGTCCATCGTGCTCGTGGGGGCCAGCGACGTGCCCGGTACGCTCGGCGATGTCCTGCGTCGAAACCTCGAACAAGCCGGGTTCAAGGGCGAAGTCCGGTATGTCAATCCCGGTCATGCCGAAATCGCCGGTCGTGAAGCCTTGCCGAGCGTTCGCGACCTGCCGGAACCACCAGCGGACCTGGCGATTATCGCAACGCCGGCGCCGACCGTGCCCGACGTGGTCGCCCAATGCGGCGAGAAGGGCATCAGGGGAGCAATCGTCGTATCGGCAGGCTTCCGGGACGGCGGCGAGGCCGGGCGCGCGCTCGAGACCGAGCTGAGGTTGACCGCGCGACGTGCTGGGGTCCGCTTCCTCGGTCCGCACAGCCTGGGGGTGATCCGCACGGACCTCGGCATGAACGCCGCCTGCGGTCCGGAACAGCCGCCCCAGGGGCGATTGGCGCTCGTATCCGAATCGGCCGCGCTTTGCGCGGCGATGATCGACTGGTCCCGCAGCCGCCGGATCGGATTCTCGACTGTGATCTCAACCGGCCTCGGTGCCGACATCGGCCTCGACGAGATCCTCGACTTCCTGGTCCACGACGCGGCGACCGACAGCATCATGCTGTACGTGGAAGGCATCCAGGATGCCCGCCGTTTCATGAGCGCGCTGCGGGCCGCGGCGCGGGTGAAGCCCGTCGTCGTGATGAAATCCGGGCGGCATGCCGAGAGCGCTGGTGCTGCGGCTTTCCACACCGGGGCGCTCGTCGGGGCGGACGATGTATTCGACGCCGCCATGCGTCGCGCCGGAGTCCTCCGAGTGCGTGATCTCTCGGATTTCTTCACTGCGGCCGCGACGCTCGGCGCCGGCGTGCGCGTTCGAGGCCGGCGGCTGGCCATCGTGTCCAATGCCGGCGGTCCGGGTGCGCTGGCCGCGGATCACGCAAGCGACCGAAGGCTGCAGGTTCTACGACTGGGCGATGAGACGGCCAGGCAACTGCAGTCGCTCGTGTTCGCCGGTGATGGCCATGCGAACCCGGTCTATGTGCGGGCCGACATAGACGCGACGCATTACGCGGAAACGGTGCGGGCGGTGCTCGATGAAGGGAACGTCGACGCGCTGCTGGCCATACTCTCGCCCTACGCCTTGACCGACCCCGCCAGCCTCGCCGGGCAGTTGACGGCTGCCGCCGCCGGGCACGCGAAACCCGTGTTCGCCTGCTGGATGGGCGGCGCCTCGGTCGCCTCGAGCCGTGAGATCTTCGCGGCCCACAAGGTTCCGAACTACTCGACACCGGAGTTCGCGGTCGACGCGATCGCCGCGCTGGCCCTCCACTCGGCGAACCAGGCGCAGTTACTGCAGGTGCCGGAGCCGCTCGAGCCGACCTCGGCGCCGGACCGTGCGACCGCACAGGCGATCATCGATGCGGCCCTCGACGCGGGCAGGGAATGGCTCGATCCCGCCGAGTCGAAAGGCGTGCTCGCCGCATTCGGTGTCCCGGTGCTGCAGAGTGTCCCGGCGAAGTCGGCGTCGGAGGCGGCCAGGGCTGCGAGGAAGGCCGGCTTTCCCGTCGCGATGAAGATCCTCTCGCCGGATATTCCGCACAAGACCGACGTGGGCGGCGTGCGGCTCGGACTCACCGACGAGGCGACCGTGCGCCGGGCCTATCGCGCCATGCTCGGGGAGGTTGCCCGCGCGCGCCCGGACGCCAAGCTCGAAGGCGTGCTGATCGAGCCGATGTACGGGCAGGGCCAGGGGCGCGAACTCATGATCGGCGTCGTGCGTGACCCGGTGTTCGGTCCAGCCGTGAGCTTCGGCCTCGGCGGCCTTCTGGTCGAGGTCGTGCGTGACCGCGCCGTGGCGCTCCCGCCGCTCAACTCGTTTCTCGTGCAGGACCTGGTTCGCCGGACGCGGGCTTGCGCGGCGCTGCAGCCACTGCGCGGCGCACCGGCGGCGGACGAGGGGGCCGTCGAATCCATGCTGCTGCGAGTCTCCGCGCTTGTCTGCGAGATGCCGGACATCGGAACGCTGGACATGAACCCGGTGATCGTGACGGCGTCGGGTGCCGTGGTCGTGGACGCCAGGCTCGGCGTCCTGCGCCGGGATCCGGCAGCGCGCCCGTACGATCACATGGCGATTCACCCCTATCCAAGCGCGCTCGTCGAGCGCCTCGCGCTCGAGGGTGGGGCGATCGCGACCATCCGGCCGATCCGCCCCGAGGACGCTGGGATCGAAGCGGCATTCGTGCACGGACTGTCGGAGCAGTCGCGGTTCATGCGCTTCATGTTCGCGATCCACGACCTGACGGCGGCGCAGCTGTCGCGATTCACGCAGATCGACTACGACCGCGAAATGGCGCTGATCGCGGTACTCGATACTCCTGAAGGCGAGCGGCAGATCGGCGTGGCCCGCTACATCACGCTGGAGGACGGCCAGACCTGCGAGTTCGCAATCGTGGTCGCGGATGAATGGCAGGGCAAGGGGCTGGCGCGCCGGCTTTTCGCGCTGTTGATCGACACCGCGCGCAACCGACGTCTCAAGGTGATGACCGGGGTCACGCTGCGCGAGAACTCGCGCATGCTGGATCTTGCCCGCGCAAAGGGCTTTGCCGTGCGCATGGACGACGAGGATCCGACGCTGTCGCGGATGACGATGAGCCTCTAGCCGGCGCCGGGGCCTGCGGTGTCCGTGCGTGCGACGGGCTTCCGGCGGCCGAAGAGGCGCTGAACCACGACGAAGAAGAGCGGCGTGAAGAAGATGCCGAGCAGCGTGCCGGCGACCATGCCGCCGAGCACGCCGGTACCGATCGCGCGCTGCGCTCCCGAGCCGGCGCCGGTCGCAAGTGCGAGCGGCAGTACGCCGAGCCCGAAGGCGAGCGAGGTCATCAGGATCGGGCGCAGACGGTCTCGAACCGCGCTCATCGTGGCCTCCACGAGATCCATGCCGCGTTCGAGGTTTTGCTTCGCGAACGCGATGATCAGGATCGCGTTCTTGCTGGAGAGGCCCACCGTCGTGAGCATCGCGACCTGGAAGTAGACGTCACGCTCCATGCCGCGCAGCATGGCGGCGAGCACCGTCCCCAGGATGCCGAGCGGCACGACGAGCAGGACGGCCGTGGGAATGGTCCAGCTCTCGTACATCGCCGCGAGGCACAGGAACACCACGAGCAGCGAGAGCGTGTAGAGCAGCGGCGTCTGCGCGCCCGCGGAGCGCTCCTGGTAGGACTGGCCGGTCCACTCGAGACCGATGCCCTTCGGCAACTGCGCGACCAGGCGTTCGACCTCGGCCATGGCCGTGCCGGAGCTCACGCCAGGGGCCGCCTCGCCGTTGATCTCGAGTGCCGGCGTGCCGTTGAAGCGCTCGAGGCGCGGCGAGCCGAACTCCCAGTCCCAGGTGGCAAAGGCGGAGAAAGGCACCATCTCGCCGTGCACGTTGCGCACGGTCCAGCGGCTGAAATCCTCCGGCACCATGCGGAACGGTGCATCCGACTGCACGTACACGCGCTTGACGCGTCCCCTGTCCACGAAATCGTCGATGTACTGCCCGCCCCAGGCGGTGCCGAGCGTGGCATTGATGTCGGAGGCGAGGAGTCCGAGCGCTGCCGACTTGCCTGGGTCGATCCTGATGCGCAGCTGGGGCGCATCCTCGAGCCCGTTCGGCCGGACGTTGGCCAGCAGCTTGTTCTGCGCCGCGGCGCCGAGGAACTGGTTGCGCGCCGCGACGAGCGCCTCGCGTCCGAGACCCGCGTTGTCGGTGAGATAGAAGACGAACCCCTGCGACGTGCCGAGCTCGGGCAGCGGAGGCGGTGCGAACGCGAAGGCGAAGGCATCCTTGATCTGCATCAGGGCTCCCATCGCGCGACCCGCGACGGCCTGGACGCCCATTTCGGGCGACCTGCGCTCGGACCAGTCCTTCAGGTTGATCCACGCGATGCCGGTGTTCTGGCCGCTGCCGCCGAAGCTGAAGCCCTGCACGGTGAAGACCGATTTCACCGCGGGCTCGTTCATGAAGTGCTTCTCGACCGCCTCGATGGCCTTCATCGTGCGCTGCTGGGTCGCGCCGACGGGCGCAACCACCTGGGCCAGCATCCAGCCCTGGTCTTCCTGGGGCAGGAATGCGCTCGGCAGGCGCAGGAACAGCACGACCATCAGTGCGGTCATCGCGCCGAAGGCGGCCAGGAATCGCCAGCGACGCGAAAGCATTCCGCGGACCCGGTCGCGATGCCGCTCGTTGCCGCGGTCGAACGTCCGGTTGAACCAGCCGAAAAAGCCGCCGGCCGTGGCATGCGCCCGGGCGTCGGCCGGCTTCAGCAGCGTCGCGCACAGGGCTGGTGTCAGCACCAGCGCGACCAGTACCGAGAGCGCCATTGCCGAGACGATGGTCGCCGAGAACTGGCGATAGATGATGCCGGTGGAGCCAGTGAGGAACGCCATCGGGACGAACACTGCCGCCAGCACGAGGCCGATGCCGACCAGTGCACCGGTGATCTGGTCCATCGACTTGCGGGTGGCTTCGACGGCCGACAGTCCCTCGTCCCGCATGACGCGCTCGACGTTCTCGACAACCACGATCGCGTCGTCGACGAGCAGGCCGATGGCCAGCACCATCGCGAACATCGTCAGCATGTTGATCGAGTAGCCGAGAGCCGCCAGCACCGCGAACGTTCCGAGCAGGACGACAGGCACCGCGATCGTCGGGATCAGCGTTGCGCGGAAGTTCTGCAGGAAGAGGTACATCACGAGGAACACGAGCGCGATGGCCTCGAGCAGGGTCAGGATCACGCCCTGGATCGCAACGCGCACGAACGGCGTGGTGTCGAAGGGGACGACGGCCTTGAGTCCGGGCGGGAACGCGAGCTCGAGCTGCTCGAGCGTGGCCTCGACGGCGCGCGAGGTCTCTATCGAGTTGGCGCCCGACGTGAGCGAGATGGCGATTCCGCTCGCGGGCTGTCCGTTGTAGCGGCTCACGAAGCCGTAATCCGCGGCGCCGAGCTCGACGCGCGCGACGTCTCGGAGCCGGAGCGATGAGCCGTCCGGGTTGCCGCGCAGCACGATGGCGCGGAACTCCTCCGGCTTCTGCAGACGGCCCTGTGCGGTGATCGCCGCATTGAGCTGCTGCCCAGGGACCGCCGGCGTGCCTCCGAGCTGGCCTATCGCGACCTGCTGGTTCTGTGCCTGGATCTGGGCGATCACGTCGTCGGGCGTGAGGCGGTAGGTCTCGAGCTTGCCGGGATCGAGCCAGATGCGCATCGCGTACTGCGTGCCGAATGCCTGCACGTTGCCTACACCCGGGACGCGCGCGATAGGGTCGACGATGTTCGCGGCGACGAAGTCGGCGATGTCGTCCTCGCCCATGCTGCCGTCTTCGGAGACGAAGCCGACCACCATCAGGAATCCGGCGCCGCTCTTGCTGACGTTGATGCCCTGCAGCTGCACGATCTGAGGCAGCAGCGGCGTGACGAGCTGCAGCTTGTTCTGCACCTGGACCTGAGCGATGTCGGGGTTGGTGCCGCTCTCGAAGGTGAGCGTGATCGTCGCCTGGCCACTCGACTCGCTGGTCGCGGACATGTAGATGAGACCGTCCAGCCCCTTCATGCCCTGCTCGATGATCTGAGTGACCGACTGCTCGACGACCATCGCGGAGGCGCCAGGATAGCTGGCGGACACCGTGACCGCCGGCGGCGCGATGTTGGGGTACTGGGCCACTGGCAGCCGCGTGATCGAGATGGCGCCGGCAATCATGATGATGATCGCCAGTACCCAGGCGAAGATCGGACGGTCGATGAAGAACCGGGACACGGTGTTCGCCCAGGGCTATTTCTGCGCCGGCGGCGCTGCGGGGCTGGCCCCTGCCTCCGTCGCCTGCACGGGCATGCCCGGCTGGACTTTCTGCAGTCCCTCGACGATCACGCGGTCGCCCGGCGCGAGGCCGCCGTCCACGAGCCACTTGTCGCCGACGGTGCGGCTGACCTGCACGGGCCGCACCTCCACCTTGCCGTCCGCGCCGACGATCATGGCCGAGGCGTTGCCCTGCGGATCGCGCGCGATTCCCTGTTGAGGCACGAGCAGTCCCTGCGGACGCACGCCGCTGCCCACGAGCGCGCGGACGAACATTCCGGGCAGCAACTCGTTGCCGGGGTTGGGAACCTCCACGCGCAGCAGGAAGCTGCCCGTGGTCGGTTCGACGGTCACGTCGGAGAACGCGAGCGTGCCGGTCTGCTGATGATGGCTGCCGTCCTCGAGCACGATCGTCACGGGAGCCGATCCGCGCTGCTCCAGCGAGCCGGATGCCAGCTCCTTGCGCAGTTGCAGCAGCTCGGCGCTCGACTGCGTCACGTCGACGTACATCGGATCGAGGTCCTGGATCGTGGCGAGCGGCGCGTCCTGGTCCGCAGTGACGAGGGCGCCCTCGGTCACGGAAGACTTGCCGATGCGCCCTGCGATGGGCGCCTGGATGCGCGCGTAGCCGAGTTTCACGGTAGCGGCATCGAGGCTCGCGCGCGCCGACGCCACGTCGGCCTGTGCCTCGCGCAGTGCGGCGACCGCGTTGTCATTGTCCTGTGCGCTGACGACGCCAGACTTGACGAGATTCGCCGAGCGATTCGCGCGCAGGCGAGCTGCCTCGAGCCCGGCCTCGGCCCGGGCGAGCGCAGCTTTTGCCATGCCGTGGTCGGCTCGGTACGTGGCATCGTCGATCTGGTATAGAGGCTGCCCGGCGCTGACCAGCGCACCTTCGGCGAACAGACGCTGCTTGACGACGCCGCTCACCTGCGGCCGTACCTCGGCTACACGATACGCAGCGGTCCGGCCCGGCAATTCCCGCGTCAATGCGACCGGTTGCGCCGTCAGCGTGACGACCGTGACCGGCATCTCAGGCATTGCGCCGGGCGCCCCGGGGCCGGCGCCCTGGTCGCGCGAACATCCAGCCTGTGTGCAGAGCAACCAGATCAGCGTCAGCAGGACGGCGTGACGGCTCGCATCGTGCAAGTACATGGTTACGACCTCGAGTCGCGCGGACTGGTGCCGCCGACGGTGGGCGGGTGTACCTGCGCGGCCTGCAAACGAGGGCACATCCTTGTCGGCGCGAGGTCCTGTGTCAAATCCCGGTCCTGGTTGCCACCGGTTGCGTTGTCTTGCTCGCGATCCGGCGATGACGAGCAGCGGGCGCGGCGGCACTGCAGGCGCGGACCCTTGATGGGTCCGTCGCGCAAGAATGACTTACGAGCAAAGCGGAACGCTCAAGGTTCTCGCGCTTGTCACCGGCCCGACCGCCTTCCGGGACAGCGTTCGTGCGACGATTGTTCCGGATAACGGAACAGTGTCCACAGAATATGGTCATTGATCCGATCAATTCATGCGCGTAGCTTGTCCCTCGTACCAACCGAGGACCCAGCCATGTTCACCTGCAACGAATCCAACCGCTTCCTGACTCGCATACTCGCGGGCCTGATGATCGCAGTCACGGTCGTCGCGGGTTCGCTCACCCACGCAGTCGTCAACATGCAGTCGTTCGCCTGACGTGCGGCAGCTGACATTCCTTCGGCCCGGCAGGCTCGAGTGGCGCGAAGTGTCCGCCCCGCGGCTGCAGGGTCCGAAGGAGGCGCTGGTCAGGCCGATCTCGGTAGCGCGCTGCGATCTCGACCGGTCCGTGCTCTATGGCGAGGCGCCGTTCCGGGGCCGGATGCTGCACTACCTGCGCAATCACCTGCCCGCGGCGATCGGCCAGCGGGGCCTGTTCCGCAACGCACCGTTCAAGGGTCCGTACGCTTTCGGACACGAGTTCGTCGGGATAGTCACGGATGTCGGCGACGCAGTGCGGACAGTGGCTCCGGGCGCGATCGTCGCCTGCTCGTTCCAGATCTGCTGCGGAGAATGCGAGTTCTGTCGAGAAGGACTGACAGGCAACTGCGTCGGCGTGCCGCCGCGCTCGATGTACGGGTTCGGCGAGCTCGGCGGCGACTGGGGCGGGGCGCTCAGCGACAGCGTGCGCGTGCCGTTCGCGGACTTCATGCTCGTGCCGATTCCCCCGGGCCTTGATCCCCATGAGCTCGGCAGCTTTCCCGACAACCTGGTGGACGGCTGGCGTACGGTCGGCCCGTACCTGCGCGACCGGCCGGGAAGTTCCGTGCTCGTGATGGGTGGTGGCGCGGTCAGCGTGGGGCTCTACGCGGCAAGCATCGCGGTTGCGCTCGGCGCGTCGAAAGTCACTTACGTGGACGCCGATCAGGGCCGGCGCGCGCTGGCAGGTACCTTCGGTGTCAACGACGTCGCGGCAGGCGCGCCCGAGCGGGTCAGGCCCGTCTACGACATCACGGTAGAGGCGAGCGCGAGTGCGGCGGGCCTCTCCGTGGCGATCCGCTCGACACGGCCGGGCGGCGTCTGCACCAGCGTAGGTATCTACTACGAGCAGCAGACTCCGATGCCGCTGCTGGCGATGTACGGAACGGGAATCCGCTTCGTGCACGGACGCGTGAATTCGCGCCGTTGCATGGAGGAGATCATGCCGCTGGTGGCGTCGCGAAAGATCCGACCCGAGCTCGTGACCGGACTCACCGCCGCCTGGGACGATGCGCCCGAGGCGCTGCTCGATCCTGCGGCGAAGGTGATCATTACGCGACGCGGATGACGAGCTTTCCCTGCACGTGCCCTGATCGCGACCGCTCTATCGCCTCGGTGGCGCGCGTCAGCGGATACTCCGCCTCGACGTGGCAGCGCAGCAGGCCCTTGCGCACGTAGCCCAGCAGTTCCTCCATCGCCGCGGCGCTCGGCGCGAGCATCACGCCGTGCCGGCGGATCGGGCCGACCCGGTTCGTGATCGGGTCGAGCAGGAACGTCGCGGCATCCGGCAAAGTACTCGCGTAGTGGCCGCCGCGATCGAGCAGTGTGCGGTGGGTGCGGCGTGGCAGGCTCGGCACACAGTCGAGAACCGCATCGAATCCACCGGGCCATGTCTCGACAGGCGTTCTTCCGTAGTCTATGAAGTCATCGGCACCCAGCGAGGCGACGAACTCGCGTCGCGGGCCGCTCGCGGTCGCCGTCACCCGCGCGCCGCGCGCCTTTGCGACCTGCACGGCGACATGGCCAACCCCGCCGGAGGCGCCGTTCACGAGGACCCGACTGCCGGACGACACCCGTGCCAGGTCGCAGAGCGTGATGGCGGTGGCGCCGACGCAGGCGAGCGCCGCGGCATCGCGAAAATCGATCTCTGCGGGCAGCGGAAAAACCGATTTGACGGGGACGGCGCAGAAACCAGCGAACGTGCCGCGGGCGCACGCGAAGGGATCGACAAAGCCCCAGACACGCGCGCCCGGCCTGACCCCGTCGACACGACTTCCGACGTTCGTTACCTCGCCGGCGAAATCGCTGCCCATGGTCCGCGGCAAGCCGTGCTTTACGAGGAAACGGAAGTTGCCCGCGGCGATCTTCCAGTCCACCGGATTGACGCTCGCGTACCGCACACCCACGAGTACCTCGCCCGCGGCAGGTTCGGGTGGTGAGACGTCCTCGAGTCTCAGGTCGCCGGGCGACCCGAACGAATGGTAGCGAAGCGCCTGCATGCGAGAATGGACGAGAGCCCTTCAACGGAGTCAGAGCCGATGCTGCCACAACCGCTCGAGTCTTTCCTCGTGCGATTTCCGCCCCAGGCCTTACGCGTTGGCATCGTGATGCTCGCGGTGCTGGTCACGGGCATTGCAGGTTGCGGGGAGTCGCAGACCCCGGATGCAAAGGTGCGGGAAGTCATCGCGCAAGGCGAGCAGGCGGCGGAGGCCCGCGACCTGTCCGGCATCATGGACCTCGTGGCGCCCTCGTATCAGGACGGGCAGGGAGGTGGCCGAGACGAACTGAAGCAGTACCTGCGCGGCTACCTCGTCGCGCACCAGGCGATTCACCTGCTGACCAGGGTCGAGTCCGTCGAGTTCCCGTACCGCGACATGGCGAAGGTGAGTCTCACGCTCGGAACACTCGGGAGGGATGCCGCCGCGGCCAACGCCTTCGATCTTGCCGCCGACGTGTACGACGTCGAACTCGAACTCGCACTCGACGACGGCGAGTGGCGCATTACCCGGGCGAGCTGGCGCCCGGCTTCGAACTGAGAACGGCGCCCGCAGCCCGGCGAGCCGTTCGCCTGCCGGTCAGAACGAATATTTCGAGGTCAACTGGAACCGGCGCAGCGTACCGTCGTCGCCGCTCTCGATCTCGCGCTTGGCCCAGCGGTACTCGGCGCCAATGTCGAGCTTCGGGATCGGTGAGTAGAAGAAGTTCAACGTCCAGCTCTCGCTCGCCTGGTTGGCGTTCGGTCCTGTCAGGTCGATGTCGTTGTCGTAATCCCCCATCGCGTAGAAGAGACTGCTGCGCAGCCTGTCCGTCCAGAGGTGTCGGTAGGCGATGTAGCCCGCCCACCCGTCGATCGACTCGAGCTTCCCGCTCGAGTCGAGCACGGCGTCGTTGGTGAAATTGAGACCTACGTAGCGGCCCAGATTTCCGCCAAGGATCATCCAGCGGATATCGTCCTTGCCGAAGACCATGAACTTGCCCGACAGGCTGCCGGCCGCGGTGTAGGTCGAGTCGTCGATTGGGTTGGCGCCCGTCGTTTCGTACTTCAGTTCCCGGAACAGGCCCGCGGCCGTGACGTTGCCCCAGTCGCCCTTCCACGTGTAGCGGCCGATGATGTCCGGGAACATATTGTCGTCTGAAGAGATTCGAGTGCCGCCCCCATAGGGCAGCACCGTGGTCGCCGGGTTCTCCGCCGCAATCGAGAACCCGCCGTACGTGTAGCGCACCTGCGCCTGGCGGATGAACACGGTGCCGTCCGTCGGGCCGATGAAGTCCGCGGTCTCGGGCAGTGCTGCGACGTCCTGGAACGTGGACCAGGCCTGTCCGACGAGCCAGTGCTTCGTCTGGAAGAACGCCTGGCGGAGCTGCGGCTGGTAGCCGTTCGTGATGTTCTGGGGCGAGGTTGCGCCGAGCGAGGAAGTGAAGAAGTCGACTTCAAAGTGCGTCTTGACCTTGTCTCCGTCCCCGAACGGCGTCTCGGTGCCAGCGATGAGGCGAGTCTGCTTGACGTGGAAGTTGAAGTCCGTGCCCTCGTCAAGGCCGTTGACGGGCGTCTGGCCCGGCACGTAGTACTCGCGGCCGGACTCCTGGTCCCGGATCTCGCCGTCCGGCGTCGTCGTCCAGAGCGCGTCGGCCTTCGCGTAGCCGGTGAAATAGAACGGCGGGGGCGGCGGCGACGGTCGTCGGAGCGCTTCCCGCAGCGGCGGCCGCTGGAGCAGCTGCGGCTGCAGCGGGCACCTGCTTCTCCGCCATCAGTTGCTTCACCATTCGCTCGAGCTCCGCGACGCGGGCCTCGAGTGCGGCCTCTCGGTCGGTCGCTGCGGTCTGCGCGAGCCCACCGGCAGAAACACCGAGCGCCGCGACGGCGAGCGTGGTCGTGACGAAGCGTCGGAGGAGCGTGCTGCGACAGGTGTTGGCCGGCATGATTGCACCGAAGGATGGACGGTGCGCACATGCTGCGTCGGCGGCACGCCAGCGGAAATTCGCCTTTGGTCGAACGTGGTCCCGGCGGCAGTCGCGCCGGTGTAGGCTCGGACCCATGACCCGACAGATCATCGTCGCGGACGACCACCCTTTGTTTCGCGAGGCGCTCAAGGCCGCGGTCGGCCGGCTGGAGCCGGGAACCGGGTTCATCGAAGCGGATTCCGTCGCGGCGCTGCTTGCGGCCGTCGAGGCGGAGCCCGATGCGGACCTTCTGCTCCTCGACCTGAACATGCCGGGCGCGCAGGGTTTCAACGCGCTGGCCCATGTGCGCGGAAGCCGCCCCGGCCTTCCGGTCGCGATCGTCTCGGCGGACGATGATCCTCGGACCATTGCGGCGGCGCTGCGCTACGGGGCGCAGGGCTTCATTTCGAAGTCGACCGAGGCGGCGCAGATCGCCCATGCCGTCGAGGCCGTGCTCGCTGGAGAAATCTACACGCCGCCGGGGTACCATCCGCCGCGCGGAGTGCCATCGGACGACGAGGACCTGCTGGTTGCGCGCCGTATCTCCGACCTCACTCCCCAGCAGTTTCGCGTGCTCGGCGCACTCTGCTCGGGACAACTGAACAAGCAGATCGCGTACGACCTCGACGTGTCGGAGGCGACCGTAAAGGCGCACGTGACCGCGATCCTGCGCAAGCTCGGCGTCGCCACCCGAACCCAGGCAGTGCTCGCTGCGGGCCGGCTCGCCACCGAACGTGCGCGTGTGCGGCCTCCGCCCGAGGATGCCGAATAGGCTAGCGAGGCGCGACGGCGCCGCCGGATTTCCCCTGCGCGGCGAGCGCCCCCAGCAGCGCGCGCAATGCCGCGGGCTTCACGGGCTTGCGAAGTACCGGGTACCCGAGCGCTCGGGCGCGTTCGGCGACCGCTGCGCCGTGGTCCGCCGTCACCAGCGCGCCCGGCGCGGGTTCGACTGCGCCGCGACGCAGCGACTGAAGCAGGTCGAGCCCGTCCATTTCGCCATCGCCGAGCCTGTAGTCCGCGAGGATCACGCCAGGGCGATATCGATCGAAAGCCGCGTGCGCCTGCGCGGCGTTCACGGCGGGGAGCACCTTTACCCCCCATCTCGACATCAATGCGCTCATGCCCGCGAGAATCTCGGGTTCATTGTCGATGCACAGCACGGCGAGCCCCACCAGGCTTGCCGGTGCGGTTGGCAGTGATTCGGGCGAGACGGCGGCGGGAGTGCACGCCGCCGCGCTGCCGATCGGCACGCTGATGCCGAAGACGGATCCTCGACCGACGTTCGAACGCAGGCCCAGTTCGTGTCCGAGGAGCAGCGCGATGTGGTGGCAGATCGAGAGGCCGAGCCCGAGTCCCTGCTCGCCCCAGGGCGACGCACGATCGAGCCTGTGGAATTCGTCGAAGATCGCGCGCTGGTGCTGTTGCGGTATCCCGGGGCCTGAGTCCCAGACCTGGATCTCCGCCGACAGGCCACGCCTGCGGCAGCTGACCAGCACTCCACCGCGCTGCGTGTAGCGCAGCGCATTCGAGACGAGATTCTGAAGGATGCGTCGCAGCAGCACGCGATCACTTCGCACCCGGCACCGGGGGCGCGTGAAGCGCAGTCGCAGGCCGCGCCGCGCCGCCAGCGGAGCGAACTGCCGCTCCAGGTGCTCGAAGATCTCCGCTATCGAGAAGTCCGCAATGTCCGTGCGCATCGTGCCGCTTTCGAGCCGCGCGATGTCGAGCATGTCGTCGAGTACCTCTTCGGCCGCGCGCATCGAGCTGTCGATTCGCTCCGCGATCTCGGCCACGGCTGGATCGTCCGATCGCTCGCCGAGCGTCGAGGCAAAGAGCCGTGCTGCGTTCAGCGGTTGCAGCAGGTCGTGGCTCGCGGCCGCAACGAAGCGGCTCTTGGTTGCGTTCGCTTCCTCGGCCTGCCGCTTCGCGTCTTCCTGTGCGGCGAGCGCCGTCTTGAGTTCGCTGGTCCGCTCCTCCACCCGCTGCTCGAGGGTCTGCTTGGCCTCGAGCAGCGCGAGCTCGGTGCGCTTGAACTCGGTGATGTCGTTGTAGGTCGTGACGTAACCTCCATCCGGCAACGAGCGGCCCCGGATCTCGTAGACGCTGCCATTGCGCCTCATGCGTTGCGCGACGTAGGAAGTGCCCGACTTCATGTGCGCGAGTCGCTTGGCGATCTGTCGCTCCGCGTCGGAATCACCGAACTCGCCCCGGTCCGAGTTCCAGCGGATGAGTTCGGCCACCGGCCGCCCCACGCAGACCAGTCCCTCGGGGTATTCGAACATCTCGAGGTAGCGGCGGTTCCACGCTACGATGCACCCCTCGACATCGGCGACTGCGATTCCCTGCGATACGTTCTCCATCGTGGCCTGCAGCAGCTGGCGGCTGAAGCGTAGCTCCTGGGACGTCTCGTCCAGCAGCTCGGCCACGTCTTCAGGAGCGATGCCACGCCCGGCCATCGCGTGCGTGAACATCAGGCGCGCCGAGGACGCGCCGATGGCGCCTGCGAGGATCCGCTCCATGTGCTGGAGCAGGCCACGGTCCGCGGGCTCCGCGGGTCGTGGCACGCGTCGGCCCAGCCCCGCATGGTAGTCGTGGAGCGCCCGCTCGGCGGCTTCGGCGCCGAGGATTCTCTCGGTCAACGCGAGCACGTCGCCGATCCGTGCTCCTCCCGCCGGCGCGACACCTGCGACCGGCATGCCCCCGCGCAGGAACGTCACGGCCGCCATCCTGTCCCGCAGCGAGACACCGCGCACCATTGAGATCACGACCAGGACCAGCACGTTGGTCGCCAGCGCGAGCATCGCCCCGCGCATGACCGGGTTCAGTACTTCGATGCCGAACAGGCTCTGCGGGCGGAGCCAGGTGATGCCCCATGGACCCTGCTCGAAGAGTGGCCAGCCGATCACGCCGCCAGCGACGAAGTTCGGCAGCAGCAGCGTGTACGTCCAGACGGCGAAGCCGGCCGCGAGGCCCCAGAACACGCCTTCCCGGGTCGCGCCGCGCCAGTACAGCCCGGTGAGGATGGCAGGCGCGAACTGCGCGACCGCCGCGAACGCGAGCAGGCCGATGGACGCGAGGCTCGCGGGAGCCACCGTACTGTGGTGGTACGCGAATGCGAGCAGTGCGATGAGCAGGATCGTCGCGCGGCGCAGCCATAGCACGAGCCTGCCGACGTCCTCTCCCAGGCTGAGGCCCAGCCAGCGGCTGCGCCACAGGGCTGGCATGACGAGGTCGTTTGTTACCATGGTGGCGAGCGCGATGCTTGCGACGATCACCATCGCAGTCGCCGCCGACAGCCCGCCGAGGAACGCGAGGACCGCCACCCCCACTGCGCCGCGTTCCATCGGCAGCGTAAGCACGAATGAGTCCGGGTGGTGCCGGTCGCCGAGGCCCGCACCCAGACCGGCCAGCGCGATCGGCACCACGAACAGCGTGAACACTGCCAGATAGCCCGAGAACAGCCACCGCGCCTTGCCGAGGTCGGCCGGGTCCGCGCACTCGACGATTCCGACCAGGAACTGCCGCGGCAGGCAGACGATTGCAGCGGCTGCCAGCAGCGTGGCCGAAAGGAAATTGGCGTTCGCAATCGAATCGAGGCCGCCGAGCCGCGTCGCCACGATGTCCGGCGCAGACTCGAGGTGCAGCGCGGCAAACACGCCGACCGTCACGAAAGCGAGCAGCTTCACGACGGACTCGAAGGCGATGGCCAGCATCACGCCCTCGTGGTGCTCGGTCGCGTCGAGGCGCCGGGTTCCGAAGAGCATCGCGAAGATCGCCATCAGCAGCGCGACCCAGAGCGCGGTGTCCGCGTACCAGGGTGGGTGGCGGCCGGCGGATCCCGTCAGCACGTCGATGCTGGTACCGACCGCCTTGTACTGCAGCGCCAGGTACGGCACCGCGGCGGTGAGCGCAATGACGGCGACCAGCGCGGCCAGTGCGGGGCTCTTGCCGAATCGCGCCGATATCAGGTCGGCGATGGACGTCGTGTTGCGCGAGCGCGCGACCGCAACCAGTCGCTGCAGGAACGGCGTCGCAAGCAGGAACACCAGGGCAGGGCCGAGGTAGATCGGCAGGTAGGCCCAGCCGTCCCGCACGGCGGTACCGACCGCCCCGAAGAAAGTCCACGTCGTGCAGTAGACGCCGAGAGCGAGACTGTAGATGTAGGGTCGCGACCGCGCCCAGCCGGGGTAGACGGACCTGCTTTCACCGTAGAAAGCGACAGCGAACAGCAGGCCGAGGTAGCCGATCGAAAGCAGAGTCAGTAGCAGGCCGGGGACCACCGAAGGACTCTAGCTGGTCATGCGCTGCGCCCCAACCCCGGGTTGAGCGGCCGAATGAGGCAGGATCGCAGTTCGCCAGCTTGGTCGCCACTGGCGCGCGCGGACACGGGCGTCATGCGCTATGTCTTCCGCGGCCCTGGAAAAAATGCGTTCGTGCGCCGGATGTAGTCGGCGTAGGCGGGCCGTCGCTCGCCGATGTCCTTCTCGAGTAGCGCCACGCCCGACACCCTGAAGAGCAGCAACGTCATCAGCGCGGGCCCGACGATGCTCCACCATCCGCCTGCGCCGGCCGCGATCAGGTAGAAGCCCCACCAGACGCAGAAGTCGCCGAAGTAGTTGGGGTGGCGCGTGTGGCGCCAGAAGCCGCGGTCCATCACCTTGCCTGCGTTGGCCGGGTTCGCCTTGAATCGCGCCAGTTGCCAGTCGCCGCCCGCTTCGAATGCGAAGCCGATGGCCCAGAGGGCCACTCCGGCCCAGTCGAGCGGGCCGAGCGGGGCGGCGCCGTTGATCGCGCCGAGCAGCGGTACCGAGATCACGGCAGCGAGCACGGCCTGGAAGGCGAAGATCAGATACAGGCTCTTGAACGCGAAGTGCGGCTCGTTGCGGGCCCGGATGGCCTGGTATCGATGATCCTCGGGCTTGCCGTGATTACGCCAAGTCAGGTAGCCGCCGAGCCGCAGGCCCCATATCGAGACGAGCGCGATCACGAGCGCGGTACGCGGTCCGGGCGACGGGACGCTGGCGGCGTATGCCAGCGCAGCCAGGATGAACAGCACCGGCCAGAGGCTGTCCACGATCGTGACGTTGCGCTGCGCGACGCTGACGAGCCAGGTGAGCGCGCCCGCAAGCAGCAGTGTCGTGAGCGCAACCAGCCAGGCGTGCAGGTCAAACATCGCGGGTCTCCGGTGGAGGCGGTTCCAGCAGGCATTCTCGCAGCAACCTGTCGTCGATGTTGCCACCGGACAGGACGATCGCCACGGTTCGTCCGCGAGATTGCAGTCGGCCGGCCATCACGCTCGCCAGCGCGACCGCGCCGCCCGGTTCCACGACCAGTTTCAGCACTCGCGCGGCGTAGGCAATCGCACTGCGCACTTCGCTGTCGGTCGCCACGAGGCCGCCGGCCAGCAGTCCTCGATTGATGCGGAACGTGAGTTCACCGGGCGTGGGAGCGAGCAGCGCATCGCAGATGGAGCGCGCGCCCGGAGCATTGCGCAGTCTCTGGCCAGCCTGCAGCGAGCGGCGATGGTCGTCGAACTCGGCCGGCTCCGCGGACCAGACGCGTGACGAGGGCAGCATGGCCTTGATGGCAAGGGCCGTTCCGGCCACGAGCCCGCCGCCGCTGCAGCATACGACCACGTCTTCCGGCGGCATGCCGAGCTCGGTCGCCTGCTCGACGATCTCGAGCCCGACCGTGCCTTGCCCCGCGATGACATGCGGGTCGTCGAAGGAGGGCACCAGCACCGCACCGCGTTCACTCGCGAGACTTGCGGCGATTTCCTCGCGGCTTTCGCGCTCGCGATCGTATTCGACGACCGATGCCCCCAGGGCCAGGGTGTTCTGCATCTTCACGCCGGGGGCGTCCGACGGCATCACGATCGTGGCCGGAATGCCGAGCAGTCGGGCGGCGGCGGCGACCCCTTGTGCGTGGTTGCCCGACGAGAAGGCGACCACGCCGACCCGGCGCTGCGCCGCGTCGAGCTGTACGAGCCGGTTGTAGGCGCCGCGGAACTTGAACGACCCGGAGTGCTGCAGTGTCTCGAGCTTGAGAAGGATCCGTCCGCCCGTCAGCGTATCCAGCGGCGTGCCGGCGAGGAGCGGAGTCCGGCGCGCATGTCCGGCAATGCGGCGGGCCGCGCCGCGCACATCCTCGAACGTCGGCAGGCGACCGTCGGCATCATCCGGCATTGAGCATCCCAGGGGTTCGTCGCAACATCGCCTCGTGAGCCTACACCAGGAATTGCCTCCGGGCTGCGCGCCAGCGTGCCACGGCTGTCGTCACCGACGCATGGAGGAGTCCGCCAGCCTTGCACAGAAGCAGGACTACCTCGCACGTGAATTGCGGCGCTGGGCGGACCGCCTGGATCCCGTGGCCGGGCCGCGGGCAGCCGAGCGGCTTGGCTACCGCGATCGTGTCACGCTCACGGCGCGCTGGTCCGACGGCAACGGATGGCGGTTCGGCTTGATGCGTCGTGACGAGTTGATTGCGATCCACGACTGCCCGGTGCACACGGCGCGTGGGCGCGTGTGCGTGCGCTGGTGCATGCGCTGGTGCAACACCTGCCGCGGGGCGGCGAACTGCCGCTCGCCTATCTACATGTCGCGGGCGCGCAGGCAACGCTGGTAGTCAAGTCCCATCATGTCGATCACGAAATCCTTTCGCGGGCGGTCGAGGCCCTAGGGGGCACCGGCCTAGAGGGCCTGTGGCTGCACCTGCATCCGGCGGCCGGGCGCAAGCTGTTCGCGCGCAGCGGCTGGCGGCACCTGTGGGGAGCGCCGCAGTCCCGTGATCCACACGGCCTCCTGCACGGTCCGACTGCGTTCATGCAGGCGTTTCCCCGCCTGCATCGCGAGTCATTGCTGGCGGCGCGCGAGTACCTGGGGCCCGGCCCCGGCACGTCGGTGCTCGACCTCTATTGCGGGCTCGGCGGCACGCTGCGCGAGTGGACCAGGGCAGGAGGTCGATCGCTGGGCGTCGAGTTGTCCGGAGAGGCGGTGAAGTTCGCGGCGCTGAATGCGCCCGATGCCACGGTGTTGCGTGGCACATGCGTGCAGCGCTTACCGCAGATCCGGGCCTGGTGGAGCGAGCGGTCGGAGCCGTGCGTCGCGTACGTCAATCCGCCGCGGTCCGGCCTCGAAGCAGAGGTGACCGCGTCCCTCGCGGAGGAGCTTCGTCCTGCACGCATCGCCTACCTGTCCTGCAGCGCCGGCACGCTGGCCCGGGATCTCGAGTCTTTCGAAGCAGCCGGCTACTCGTTGGACCGGATCGTCCCTTACGACTTCTTTCCGCTCACGCACCACGTCGAGACACTCGCGCTGCTCGAGCGCCGTCAGCAGCGGCCCGGCGACGGGGGTGGGGCGGCGGGTCGGAACCCGTCGCTTCCGTGTCGGTCGCTTTTACATATCCTGTCATCCGGAGAATACAAGCGGTCGAGATTTATAGTGTAATGGATTGATATATAAGTTTATTGCCGATACTGGTCCGGAACTTGCAGTATCCACGGCAAGGGTAGAAGAAGAATGAATATCAGGGCATTTGGCTTGATCGTGCTCGTGCTGGGGCCCGCTGTGGCGTTGTACCTGGCGGGCTATGCCGCGCAGGCGCATTACCTCGCGCTCGGCACTGTGCTCGCAGCGCAGATGAGCCTGCTGGCCCGCCCGGTGGCCGGTTTTTCGGTACTTCTGCCGCTGGCCTATGCGGCGGCGGCGATCACGGCCCAATCCACCGGTGGCGTGGCCGCGTTGATCGTTGCCGTGGCAGCAATCGTCGGGGCCGCCAGTTCCCAGGGGTTGCAGCGCGGCCTGCTTGCCGTGCTGGCCGCAACCCTGATTGGCTCAAGCGAGCCGGCGGCGCCGTCAGCCGTCCTTGGCCCGACGCTGGCAATGTTCGTCGGCAGTACCTATGGCTTCCTGCTTGCCGGGACAGCGCTGCGCAACATCATTGTCGATGCGCGTGCGGTCAGTCCGAACACGGCGCTCAGCTTCGCGGTGCTGCTCGCCGTCCTGGTCATCGTCGCCTGGCTGGCGGCGCGCGTCGTCGGCCTCCATCATGGCTGGTGGGTCCCGTTCACCGTGGCGGCCGCCGGGCATCCCGCCATCACGGGTTCTGCCGGCCGCTCGCTTGCGGTCCTTGCCGCCACGCTGGTCGGCACGCTCGTGCTCGTGGCGATCACTGAACTCAGCGATGACGCTGCGGTCAGGGCGGTCATGTTGCTGGCGTTCTGTGCGTTGATTCTCGTCGCGGGACGAACGCGCAGGTGGCTGCGGGCGCTGCTCTTCACGCCGATCCTGTTGCTGCTGGTAAGCCATCCAGGCGGCCATCCCCCGGTGCTCGAGTATCTGCAGTCCGCGGTGCTTGCCTGCTCCGCGGTCTTTGGCGTCGCGCTACTGGGACAGTGGCTGCTCTGGACGATCCGGCCCGACCCGGGTCACGTGCCCGCCTGACGGCGGCGAGCCAGCGTCCCGCGGCGCGCAGGGTGCGCGCGCATTTCAACCAGATGCGGTTCGCAGACCCAGTACCCTCAATACCGGTGCCAGGGCACCGCTGGCCTGGAACGTGTGCCAGTCGCCCTCGTGCTGTGCGAGGCGGTCCGCAATTACCCACAATACGACGCTGTTGAAACCCAGGCCCATGTGACTGCCTGGAACGCGAATGTTCTCGTGGTCCGCCGAGTCTCCTTCAAGCGTCGCCTGCGCCGGCGGAACGAAGCCGTCGAGATCCGAATAAATGCATGTGGACGGGACCGGGGGCGGCGCACGCATGGATCTGGAACGCGAGCGGGCCTGGTGCGCCAGCGGACCCACTTTGCCGGAGATGGCGCGGTACATCGCGCTCACGCCGGCAGGCGGCCGTGAGTCCGGGTCCAGCCGCAACGGACTGCCAAGTGAAATCACGCAGCGTACGCACTCGGGGGCGACGTGCGCCGCGTAGAACGCGAACACGCCGCCAAGACTCCACCCGATCAGGCTCACCTTGCGCCGGTGCTTGTGGTGCAGGTAGCGGATCTTCTGCTCGATCACGTTCGTGACCTTGCGGCTGAAACCCCGGTTCCGGCCGAGTCCCCAGGTCTCGACGTGGTAGTGGCGCGACTCCAGGAACCAGCGCAGCGGCTCCATCGAGATGTCGCCCGCGCCGAATCCGGGCAACAGCAGCACTGGATGGCCGTCTCCAACCGGCGAGCGGCGCAGCAACGGCATTGCGAGCAGTGCCGCGCCGGCCTCGATGCCGGCACGTGCTTCGAACATCGTAAGCAACGCGCGCGGGACCTTCGCCATCACAGGCGCCTCTTTGCTCCTTGCCCGGCACGGCGGCGCGCAGGCCTCGCCCTGCCGCTGCGCCTCGCCGCCGGACGCTTGCCAAGCAACCTGAGCTCCAGTTGAACGCCCTCCGCGAGGTCCCTCAGGTCGGGAAGTGCGCTGCGAGCGCCGGTAAGCCCGAAGAAAAGTCGCCCGTCGTAGCTGTACACGGTGATGTTGAGCGCGCAGCCGTGATACGGGATCGAAACGGGGGAATAGGTCAGTGCTCTTGCGCCGGCGACATACAGCGGCACTGGCGGGCCCGCGACGTTCGAAATGATGACATTGGTCGGAAGCGGCAGGCGTCCGATCAGCTCCTGCGAGGTCATCAGGCGGGCAAGTCCGCCCAGCAGCCAGGGCAGCCCGATCGATGGCAGGTCCTCGGGCATCATCGCCCTGGTGCGTTCAGCGCCCACCTTCGATTCCGCCGCGGACTCGTGGATGGCGCGCAGGCGCGCATGAGGATCCTCGATGTCGGTGTGCAGCGTCACCGACATGAACGAGACCTGGATGGACTGGTCGGTGTTGCCGGACTCGCGAGTCGAGAATGGCACCGAGCTCACCAGCGGTGCGTCTGGCAACGAGTCGTGCAGGATGAGCCAGCGCCGGAGTGCGCCGGCGCACGCCGCAAGGATGACATCGTTCACCGTGGCGTCATGCGTGCGCGCGACCGATTTGGCCTCCCCAAGACTGCACTCGACCGAAGCGAAGCTGCGCTCGCCGGTGATCGCGACGTTGAGCAGCGTACGAGGCGCCGATGGAACGCCCGCTGCCAGCGTGCCAGCGGCGTCGCGGAGGCTGCGTATCGCGTCGGTGGCGCTCGTGGTCACCGCAGCGATGGCCTGTGGCACCCGGAGCAGCTCGGCGACCTGGTGCCGCGCGCCGGCCCGGACAAGATCGACGGTCGTCGGGTGCTCGGCGGGAGGCGGCTTCGCGCCACGCCGGTCCTTGCGGTCCGGATGCGCCTTCGTATCGACGAACGATTTCAGGTAGAGCTGCGCCGAGGCTCCGTCGAGACCCGCGTGATGTGTCTTGACGTACAGCGCGAGCCGGCCGCGTGCGACGCCCTCGATGACGTGCAGTTCCCAGAGCGGCCGCGAACGATCCATCAGCGGCGCATGCAGGTCCGCGACGCATTCCTCGAGCTGGTGCTGGCTGCCGGGTTCCGGCAGCGTCGTCCTGCGCACGTGATAGTCGAGATCGACCTCACTGTTTACCCAGATCGGGTTTGCGACGTTGAATGGCAGGCTCGCCACCCGGCGCGTGAACACTTCGCTGCGGCCAAGCCGCGCACCGATCTCGGCGCGGAAGCGCCGGAAGAACGTCGCGCGTTCGCTCGCGGACCGGGGTTCGAGGACGAACAATGCGCCGACATGCATCGGCGTCGAGGCCGTCTCCAGCTGCAGGAATGCCGCGTCTATGGCCTTGACTGGTTTCATGCGATGTTCGACGGTTTTGCGCCGCCGTCCTCCATATGGAGCCTGCGCAGCTCCTTCTTCAGAACCTTGCCCTGCGGGCTCAGCGGTAGGGCGTCGACGATTTCCACACGGCGCGGCACCTTGTACTTCGCGAGTCGCTCACGGCACAGGTTGGCAACCTGCGCTGGATCGACGGTTCGACCCGGGCGCGGCACCACCAGCGCGAGCCCGACCTCGCCCCAGCGCTCGTCCGGCACACCGATGACGGCGCACAGGCCCACGTCGTCGAGCGAGGCGACGACATCCTCGATCTCAGCCGGGTAGACGTTCTCGCCGCCGGAAATGAACATGTCCTTGATGCGGTCCACGACGTAGATCGTGCCTTCGCCGGTCATGCGGCCCGCGTCCCCGGTGCGGAACCAGCCGCTCCTGGTGAACGCCGCCGCGGTGGCCTCGGGATCGTGCCAGTAGCCGGGCGTCACTCCGGGGCCGCGGACCTGGATTTCGCCGACGCTGCCTCGCGGAAGTTCGCGCCCATGGTCATCGCCGATCTGCACCGTCACGTGCATCAGCGGATGGCCGGCCGAGCCGATCTGCTCGCGGGCCTTTTCGGGAGGCGTGAACGAGACGCTGAATACCTCGGTCATGCCGAACGACTGGGACAACACCTGGCCGCGCTCGGCCCACACCTCGAGCAGGTGCAGCGGCACCGGTGCCGCACCGACGCCGGCGACCTCGAGCGTCGGGAACGTCGCCGTCGCGAACTCGGGCAGCTGGCTCATCATCGCGTAGGTGGTGGGGACCCCGACCGTGTGCGTGATCTCCATGCCGGGATCCATCAGCAGACGCAGGCATTCACGCGGGTCGAACGTCTTCATCACCAGCACAGCGCCACCGTAGTGGAACTGAGGCATCGCCACGGCGTTCAGACCCGCGGCGTGGAACAGCGGCGAGTACGTCAATGTCCGTGTGCCGGCCCGGACCCGCGCATGCAGCGCCGCGTGGATAACGATGTTGTTGGTCATGCGGTGCGTGTAGATCACGCCCTTGGGCCGCCCGGTCGTGCCGGACGTGTACAGCAACATGTTGACGGTGTCGAAATCCACGTCTTGCATCAGCACGTGCGGCTGGTGCGCCGCGATCAGCTCCTCGTAGCCGCAGGCAGCGTCGCCCGGCACGCGACGCACTGTCGGCGAGTGCGACAGCGCGAGCTGGGGCGCGAACTCCTCGTCGTGGAGAATCACGCGTGGCCCGCAGTGCTCGACGATGGCCGCGGTCTCGTGCGGCGTCAGCCGCCAGTTGATCGGCACGAAGATCGCACCCAGCTTCCAGCAAGCGAACATCGTCTCGAAATGGTCGGTGCTGTTCTGCGCGAGGAACCCCACCCGGTCGCCGTGCCCGACGCCGAAGCGCTCCCGCAGCGCCGTGGCGAGGCGTGTGGCGCGAGCATCGAACTCGCGGTAAGTCAGCCAGCGGGCCGAAGCAAGATCCACGGCCGCCAACCGGCCCGGATCGAATTCCGCGTAGTAGGCGAGCCAGTCGAAGGCGGGATCCATGGGAGTTCGGCCCGTCGCTGGTATCGACCGATACTATACCTAGGTGGCGGCCAGGGCTTGCGCGAGGTCCTCGGTCAGGTCGTCCACATGCTCGATACCCACCGAGAGCCGGACCATGTCCTCGCTCACCCCGGCTTTTCCCAGTTCGGCCGCGTTCAACTGGCGGTGCGTCGTGCTGGCCGGATGGCACGCGAGCGACTTGGCGTCGCCGATGTTCACCAGCCGCACGAACAGCTTGAGCGCGTCCTGGAAGCGAGCGCCCGCTGCTCGGCCGCCCTCGATGCCGAAGCTCAGGATCCCGGACGCGCGGCCGCCCATGTACTTCTGCGCGAGCGCATGGCTCGGATGATCGGGCAGCCCCGCGTAGTTCACCCAGCGCACCTTGGGGTGGCTGTTCAGGTAGGTCGCGAGTCGCAGCGCGTTGCGGCAGATGCGGTCCATGCGCAACGCCAGCGTCTCGATGCCCTGCAGGATCAGGAAACTGTTGAACGGGGAGATTGCTGCGCCCATGTTGCGAAGCGGCACGACCCTTGCGCGACCGATGTAGGCGGCGGCTCCGAATGCTTCCGTGTACACGACGCCGTGGTACGAGATATCCGGTGTGTTCAGTCGCGGGAACTTGTCGGCGTGTTCGGCCCACGGGAACTTTCCGGAATCGACGATCGCGCCCCCGATACTGGTGCCGTGTCCACCTAGGTACTTGGTCAGTGAATGCACGACGATGTCTGCGCCGTGCTCGAACGGTCGGCATAGATAGGGCGTTGGGACGGTGTTGTCCACGATCAGGGGGATGCCGTGCCGATGGGCCACCTGCGCGAGCGCCTCGAAATCGGTGACATTGCCTGCCGGATTGCCGACCGACTCGCAGAATATCGCACGGGTCTTCGCGTCGATGAGTTTCTCGAACGAGGTGGGGTCGCGATGGTCGGCGAACTTCGCGCCGATGCCGTACTGCGGCAGCGTGTGCGCGAAGAGGTTATAGGTTCCACCGTAGAGTGCCGACGAACTGATGACGTTCTGGCCGGCCTCGACGATCGTCTGGATCGCGTAGGTGATCGCGGCCTGGCCGGAAGCGAGCCCGAGGGCTCCCACGCCGCCCTCGAGTGCCGCGACGCGCTTCTCGAGCACGTCCGTCGTCGGGTTCATGATGCGCGTGTAGATGTTCCCGGCGACCTTGAGGTCGAACAGGTCCGCGCCGTGCTGCGTATCGTCGAACGCGTAGGAGGTGGTCTGGTAAATCGGGACCGCCGCCGCCCTGGTGGTCGGGTCGGGGCTGTAGCCGGCGTGGACGGCGAGGGTTTCGAGTTTCATTGGTGGCCTGCGGGAGGGATGGCAGCGCCATTGTCCCGCAGGTCGGGACGACCTGTCCCTCAGTGAGAACCACCGGGCATCAGGCTATAACGCCGGAAGCGCTCGCATTTGCCGACGCTTCAGGAGCCGTAGTCGTTGCTCGAGTCCGCCGGGGAGTCCGAAGCAATTGACCTGGGTCATGGCTGATCTTGGCGAGGCTGGCGCAAGATGGATGCCGGATCGGACATCTGCGCGCTGTGCGCCGCTCTCGAGAGAAATCCCTTGACCTCGGTCATTCGCCGAAACGCGCTGTTTGGACTGGTTCTATCAGCCGGTCTGGTGTTCGCTCCAGCTGTCCGAGGCGTGTCGTCCACCGTCGGGGCGGCGCCGGTGGTGGAAGCGGCGTCGGGGCTCGAAACCATCACGGTCTACGCGCGGCGCATCCAGCCGCTGACGCGCGTCGCCGCTACCGTCACGGTCATCGACCAGCAGCAGATCCAGCGGGCGCTGATGCAGGACGTGAAGCAGTTGGTGCGCTACGAGCCGGGCCTCAGCGTGCGCAGCGACCCGTTCCGGTTCGGCCTGGACACGTTCACGGTGCGGGGCATGACCGGCAATCGCGTCTCCGTCGAGATCGACGGCATTCCTTCGGCGGGCGGCTTCTCGATCGGCAGCTATTCGGACTCCGGCCGGAGCTTCGTCGACCTCGCATTCGTCAAGCGGGTCGAGGTCCTGCGGGGCCCGGCATCATCGTTGTATGGCAGTGACGCGATCGGCGGTGTCGTCGCAATGACGACGCTTCGCCCGGACGATCTGATCGCCGCGCCCGGAGGCTCCGGGCTGCGCTCGGCCGCTGGCTACACCGGTGACGACAGCGGCTGGAACGCGGCGATCCTGGGCGCAAGCTCCTACGGCGACGCGAAGGTATTGGTCGGCTACGTCTATCGGACCGGCAGCGAGATCGAAAATGCGGCCGACGTGACGCCAGACCCGCGCGACTTTGTCAGCCAGTCGGTCCTCGCCAGGGTCGAGTATGCGGGAGCACCTGGAGGGCCGCTGACCTTCACGGTGGAGGGCGGCGGCCTGCGACAGGACACGTCGGTGGATGCATTCGAACGGCTGCAGGGAACGCGGTTCGCCGGCACGGTGCTGCTTGTCGGCGAAGACTCGGGAACCCGTTTCAGCGTCGGCGCGGACCAGATCCTCGATCCCTCCACCTGGTACGACAGCGCGGCCTGGCGGGCGTATTGGCAAGGCTCCGACACGACGCAGAAAACCGCGGAGCAGAGGGCGGCCGTTCCGCCACGCACGCCACCAGTCAGCATCGACCGGACGTTCCGCTACGACGACCGCACGCTCGGCGCGGAATTCACGGCCTTCCGTGCGCTGTCGAACGGCGGCTGGAATCACGAGCTGACCTACGGTGTCGAGTATGCGTGGACCCGGCTCGAGGAACTCAGGAACGGCGAGCAGACCAACCTTGTAACCGGCGCGACGACGAAGACGATTCTCGGCGAGACGTTTCCGTTGCGTGATTTCCCGACCTCCGATGTGACCGACGCGGGGCTGTTCGCGCAGGACGAGATCCGGATGGGCGAGGGCCGCTGGTCCGTGATTCCGGCGCTGCGCCTCAACTACTACGACCTGAGCCCACGCCTCGATTCGCTGTATCGCGCGGACAATCCGCACGTGCCGGCGGTCGGGCTGACAGACGTCTCGTTCTCCCCGAAACTCGGCCTGACCTGGCAGGCCAGCGCTTCGCTGGTCGGGTTCTTCCAGTACTCGAACGGCTTTCGCGCCCCGCCGCCCGAGGATGTGAACGTCGGGCTCGAGCTGCCGCTTTTCAACGTGCGTGCCGTGCCGAACCCCGATCTGAAGCCCGAGCAGAGCAACGGCTTCGAGCTCGGGACGCGCTGGAGGTCTCCGGCGTTGTCGCTCACGGCGAGCGGCTACTACAATGATTACGACGACTTCATCGAGTCGAAAGTAAACCTCGGTGCGGACCCCGTCACGAAGGTGATCCTGTTCCAGTCGCAGAACATCGCGAGCGCGCGGATCTACGGCGCCGAAGTCGCGGCCACAGCGCGGCTCGGCGAGTGGTCACGTCTGGCCGATGGCTGGCAGGCGCGTCTGTCGGCCGCGTACGCGCGCGGTGACGATCTGGAGCGCGACCAGCCGCTGAACTCAGTGGACCCGGCGAGCGGGCTTGCGTCGCTCGGCTACGACGCGGCTTCCGGTCGCTGGGGCGGGGAACTCGTGACGACGGTCGTCGCGGCCAAGCGCCGGGTGGATCGCAGTCGCGTGGACCTGTATCGCACGGATTCCTGCGCGGCCCTGGACCTGCTGGGCCACGTGGACCTTGGCCACGGGCTGTGGCTCGACGCGGGCCTGTTCAACCTCACTGACCGTGCCTGCATTGAATGGGCCGACGTGCGTGGACGGCCCGTCGGCGATCCGCTGATCCCGTACTACACGCGCCCGGGGCGCAACTTATCGGTCACGCTGCGCTGGAGTCACTGAACGGTCAGTAGGGCGTACCGTCCCGATGCATGTACCGGTCCGGCTGCACGGCCGGATTCCAGAGCAGATCCACGTCCGGATACACGACAGCGTCTGCGTCGTCGCGTGTGCCGACCTCGAGGTAGACGGCCGGCTGGTCGCTGCGGTTTACCAGCTGGTGGCCGTCCTTCGCGCCCGCCTTGAACCCGGCGCAGCTGCCTGCGACCAGCGTCTGCTCGCCTGCGTCGGTGCAGAGTACGACCTCGCCTTCGAGCACGAAGACGAACTCTTCCTCGTGCGTATGCCAGTGCCGCATCGACGATTCCTTGCCCGGCGGCAGTGTCGTCAGGTTGACGCCGAACTTCGTCAGGCCGAGCGCGTCCCCCAGCGAACGCTTCTCGCGTGGCAGCACGCGTGAGCGGAACGGCTCCGGATAGCCTGAGTCAGTGCGCGGCGGGACAGACTGCGGGTCGAGCGCGGGGGACTTCAGGTTCATCGTGGACTCCGGTTGGGGACGGGTGAGCACGTCTTCTACACGCGTGCCGTCGTGCCGTCGACCGGTCCCATGGCTGGAAACGGCGCGAGACGGGCCGGGCGCGGTTCCGGGAATCGTGCTATTTTTTTCCTCGAAGCAGCATTCCGCTGCTCATAAGGGGAGAACATGAAGAATCTGATGCCGAGAACAATCCTCGTCCTGGCGCTGGGGGCCTCGTCCATGCTGATGGCGGCGCGCGCCATGGCCGACGAATGGCCGCTCGTTCCGGGTAATTACTGGGAAGTCACGGGAGTCAAGCTCAAGGACGGCGGTGGCCTGGCGTACGCGAATTTCATTGCCGGCGAATGGCGCGAAAACCAGGAGTTCGCGAAGTCCAAGGGCTGGATCAAGGGTTACATGGTTTTCACGAACACGTACCCGCGAACGGGCGAGCCGGACCTCTAACTGGTCACGGTCTCTGAGGACGTTGCGTCGGCCGCGACCAGCGAGAAGCGGCAGGATGAGTACATGGCCTGGAGGAAAAAGACGCTGGTGCAGATGCAGAAAGAGAGCGGCAATCGTGCGGAGTTCCGCGAGGTGATCTCGAGCTCGCTGCTGCAGGAGATGACGTTCCGCAATTAGCGGACCTGGCCCGATCGATGCGTGCGCAGGCTACGCTGCGCATGGCCGCTGTCGCCGAGGCCTCGGGACACCGGGCGTCGAGAAGTAGCGACCCCGGCTCCGGCCGTGGTCTTTTTTTTGCATTGCGTTCCGCGTTTCCGTGCCGCAGCGGCGAGGCGCCGCCACGACCGGGTTGGCGGAACCGAGGCGAGCAGTGCGGCTCGGGTACGGGAAATACGATCTGGTGGCATAGATGGACGCGCCGGGACTCGAGCAGTTCCGGCCGCTCGAGGGCTCAAAGGCGGGCCAGCAGGCCAGCGCCGAGCGGGTACCGACGACCAACGTGAGTTTCTCCGTGCCCCGCGACCTAAGCCAGTTGAAGAAGGCACTGGACGCCATTCACTCGGTGCACAACTACGAGGAGCCGGTTGTCTACGTTGACGAGGTGTGGCGAACGCGCAATGTCGGCGGCGACGACAGGAATCCCAACAAGTGGTGGAATCGCGGTAACCCTCAGCATCTCGTCGGGCACCGCGGCGTCGCCCGCGAGGGAATGTGGAGAACAGGGGTCTCAGTGCATGACGCGACGGATGGCCAGGTTACCTGGCGTACCTGTCCAGCAGGTACTCGCGAATCGCCGCTGACTCGAACATCGCGATGCCGGTGTTCGGATCCACCAGATAGGGCACCTGCACCTTGCCGGCTCGTGCCAGCAGTTCGGTGCGATTGCGGCCCGCGACCGGCAGATCGGGGAACAGCGTGGCGCGGATCATCGGCGGCCCGAGGTCCTGCCAGCGGGCCTTGCCGGTACTCCGGAGCAGGTACGGCAACTCCAGTTCCGACAGCAGTTCGCGTACGCGTCGCGAGTAGGGACTCGATTCGAAACTGAAGAGTTCCAGTGGCCGCTGTGGAGACTTCGAGGGGCGGGCCCGACTGCCCGCGCGCACGCGCGGCATGCCGGCAAGCACGGAGGAGGAGACATCGAGCGGTCGGAGCAACGGCGAAGGCGCAGGACGTCTGCCATAGAGCCGGTAAAGGTAGTCGATGATATCCGCTGACTCGAACAGCGACTCGCCGCTGTTCGGATCCACGAGGAACGGGAACTGCTGCTTGCCGCCGAGATTTGCGACCTTTGGGCGAAAGCGCTTCCCGCCGTGCGGGGTCGGATAGATCATTGCGTCGAGATCGAGCTCGGTCAGCGCCTCGCGTACCAGGCGGCAGTACGGGCAGGCTTCGAACTCATACAGCTCCAGGTGCTTCTTCGGCTGCTTCGCGGTCACGCGCGCGTTGGTGCCGCGCCAGAAGCGCAGTGTCGAGCTCAACGTGGAGTTCAGGATGTCGATCGTGTCGTTCATCGCCGCATTAGATCATGCCGGGACCGCGCGCGGCTCGCGTGGCGCATCTGCAGTGATGGTGCAGGGACTCAGTCCTTCTTCAGCAGCGTGGCGAGCTCCGCGAAAGGCGCGTGGGTCGCGCCGGGTATCCGCTCATCTGCGCTGCGGATCGGCCCCGCGGCTTCAAGGTGGCGCTGGTGCTCGTTGTCGTGGCAGTAGAGACACAGGAGTTCCCAGTTCGTGCCGTCCGATGGGTTATGGTCGTGATTGTGGTTCTTGTGGTGGACCGTGAGCTCGTGGACGTTGGTGTGGTCGAACTCGCGGGCGCAGCGACCGCAGATCCACGGGTACATCTTCAGCGCCTGGCCGCGGTAACTCTGCGCGCGCTCCTCGCCCGCACGGCGCGCGTCGGCGACCAGACGGTCGAGACGGGCGTGGTCGGGATCGACTCGCTTGCGGGTGGTCATCTGCGCATTGTGTGACGAGTCGGCGCCGCCGGGAAGGGGGGTTCGCTGGGGAACCGCGGCCCGGGCAGGCCCGCGGCGGCGGCGTGCGCCCGATGCGGGTACGCTACTTCAGGCAGACCACGAGGCGAGCCGAGTGGCTGCGCCAGTTGATGGGTATCACGATGGGCTGACCGCCCTTAGGCAGTTGCGGCTTTTCGACGCTGCCTGCCAGTACGGCTGGAACCGAGATGAGGAACTGGTTGCCGAAGTCACGGCGTGCATTGCCGGCGATGGTATTCGCCACCTCGCCGACGACATCGCACATGTTCTCGTGTGACACATCGCTCTCGTTCATCCTCATCAGCAGTACCGTGAGCATGCCGCGTGGCGCCGTGAAGTAGACGACCCCGTCGCGACGCCCGGACACGGAGATCACGCCCGTGTATTCGTGCATTTCCGGTGCGCCGGTATTCATCAGGTAAGGCGACCCGACGAATGCCGGCTGCTGTGCGGCGACCTCGAAGTAGCGGGTCGTTCCGTGCAGGAAGGTGCGGATGTCCTGTTCGTCTAGCATCGCGTTCAGGCTCCGCCCAGCAGTTCTTCGAGAGCCTCGTTGAGCTGACGATCGGAGAACGGCTTGTTCAGGAAGCCGTTGGCGCCCTTTTCCATCGCCTCCACCGCGGTCGCCTTGTCGGCCAGCGCAGACACGATGAGGATCAGCACGCCGGGCTTCATCTGTACCAGCTTTTCCACGCATTCTATGCCGTTCATATGGGGCATCGTGATGTCCATCGTGACGACGTCGGGGTCCGTCTCGATGAATCGCTCGACCGCCTCCTGGCCGTCACGCGCAGTGCCCACGACCTGCAGCTGTGGCAGTCGCTGGGAGCGCTCGATGCGTCGACGAATGATGTTCGAGTCGTCGACAATAAGCAGTCGCAGCGGCTGCGTAGCGTCGTACGACCCTGGGATCAATGTGCTCATGACCAGGCCGATCCCCGCCTAGGCGACCGCATCACGCGGCTCGTCCTGGGCCGGGAGCAGGACGCGGAACCGCGTCATCCGGCCCGGCACTGTCGCGACCGCAATCTTGCCGCCCAGCTGATGGACGGATTTCAGCACCAGGTCGAGGCCGACGCCGCGTCCGGCGTCCCGGTCGTCTCCGTCATGCGTCGACATCCCCGCCTTGAAGATCAGGCCCAGCGTCGATCGTTCGTCCAGCGTCTCGGCATGCGCGGGATCGACGATGCCGAGCGCGACCGCCTTCTCCCGCACGAGGTCCGCGCGTATGCCGGCTCCGTCGTCCTGGAACATCAGCTCGAATCCGTGCTCGCCCGACCTGAATTCCACCTGCAGCAGGCCTGCCGGGTCCTTGCCGGCACCGTCGCGCAGCGAGGCGTCCTCGATGCCGTGCACGACGGCATTGCGGACGAACTGGATCACGACATTCTGCACTTCGCGGAGATATTCGCCGGGAATCTGCTCGAGTCCGTTCGTGACGAGGCGGATCTGCTTGCCGTGATCTGACGCGATGCGCGCTGCAAGCGATTCGAGTGAATCGGCGAGACTGCGTGCGGGTCCTGGCTCCGGCAGACGAGTCGATGTGGGTGCGGCCGCTGCTGGTGCCGCCCCGAGCAGCGACGCCGACCGCAGGTTGTCGAGCCGACCGAGCAGTTCCTGTATCGCCCTGAGATGGGCAAACATGTCGTCCAGGCGCACGACGAGCGGCAGGAAGTCATTCCCTGACAGCTCGGTGCGATCACGAAGTTCCTTCAGCGAGTCCTCGAAGGCATGGGCGCGGCTCTCCACGGTCGCGATACCGAGCGTCGCGGCATCGCCCTTGATCTTGTGCATTTCGCGGAACAGCGAGTCCACCTTCTTGCGGAAATCCGCGTCGCCGCGCGCCGGGACTTTCATGACGCTGTTGACCATCCGCAGGGCAGCGTTGGAATCCGACAGGAACGCCTCGAGCTGGCCGGGGTCGACCTTCAGAATTGCGAGCAGCAGGTCCATCTGTGCATCGGCGGACGCCTGCGACTGCTTGACCTCCCGGGACAGCAGGACGCGTGAGGTCACGTCGCTGACGGACACCAGGATCTGTCGTACACCGCCGTCCTGCCTGACACGGTGGAAGTCGAACTCGAGGTAGCGCGTGTCCCGACCTCCGTGGCCATGATCGAAATTCACCTCGACCTCGGCCAGCGGGTTGATGCTCTTGATCAGGTTTTCGTTGGCCCTGTCGCCCCACAGCAGCTTCACGTACTTGGACGCGGTCTCGAGCGTCGCTTCCGAGACGACGCCGCGCAGCAGGTCTTCGAAGGTCAGGCCGTCGAACGAGTCGCGCCTGAAGAGCGCCTGAAGCGCAGCAGAATGCGTCGTCCCGATGCGGAAGTCCCGGTCTATCAGGCAGAGACCCTCCTTGACCGTGCCCAGGATGTCCCGCGTCTGCTGACGCGCGTCCTGCGCCGCCCGTTCCTCGCGGACCTTCAGCCACTGGAATCGCGCGACCAGTGCCAGAAGGAACCCGGCGAATACCATGCCGGCGATCATCAGGCGGCGCAGCGTCGCGGCACCAGCCACGGACTCGCTCTCCAGTCGCGCGCCTATGGCCGTCAGGCTGCCGCTCATGCGAGAAGCATTCTGACGTCCAAACTCCAGCGACTTGCGGGTGTCGGCCATCAGGCGCTCGCCGCTGGCATTGAGTTGCGTGCCCGAGCGGTCGGAATCGACGTAGGGGACGCCGCTGAAGGCGGTTACCGGTTCGAGCAGCGCACGATACTCTTTCCATGCCGCCTCGGTTCGCTGCAGTTCCGCCGAGCCCGGTGTTTTCGTCTGGCGGAGCCGCGCGAGCGCCAGGTCGTATTGGCGACTCGAGGCGGCGAGTTCGGCGATCGCGTCGCCGACGTAGCTGCCGGACCTGAGGCGATCCCTGATGGCGGCCAGCGAACGTACCGTTGCCTCCGGCGTGCCGCGCTGCTCGCTGACGAGTTTCAGCGAGGCCGTGCTTTCGGCCAGCTGGCTCGCGAGTCTGTAGCCGGGCAGCAGCACCGTGGCAATGAATGCTGCCAGCAGCGCCAGGAATCCAGCCGCCATGGCAGGGCCCTTGAATCGAACAAGGAAGTCACTCATCAAGGTTGGTCCTGTCTTGCGTGGTGCCGCGATCGGATTCATCGTCGTGCGCCGTCCGTGGGTTTGAATGCGACCGATGTCACTGTGCTTGCCTCGACGACCCCGGTATCCGCCCGCGGGGGCTTGAAGCGCCAGCGGCTGACGGCCGCCAGGACCGACTGGTCGAACACGCCGGGCGGAGTGGAGGACAGGATCGTGACGCCCTTGACGCGTCCTTCGGCATCGACGGTGATGCGAACCTGGACCTCACCGCTGATGGCTCTCTCGAGAGCCTTCTTCGGATACACCGGCGCGACGTAGAACGTGCGCTCGAGCGAGGCAGACTGTACCGGCGGAGGTGGCGGGCCCTGCGGCCGGCGCGCCGCGGCAAGGCGTTGTTCCAGCGAGTCGAGCCGGGCGGGGTCGACCCCCAGCGGGCGTGCCGCCGCCAGGTAGCGCTGGGCTGTCTCCAGGTCACCGGCCGCCAACGCGGTACCGCTGCCTTCAAGCAATTGCGACGCAAGCGCGCGGGCCTGCTCCGCCGTTGCCGCGGCGTTCGGGTCTGACGCGCGCAGCGCGCCGTAGTTCCGTCTCGGAAGGCGCCGGTGGAGTCGATGCGACGTCGACGGGTGTCGACGCCGCCGTCGCCGCGGCGAGGTCGGCGGATGGTGTCACTCCCAGTGCACGCGCCTCGGCCAGCCAGCGTTCCGCCTCGGCGGTCTGTCGCTGCGCACTTGCCTCCTGCGCGCGCTGCAGGAACGCCTGTCCGAGCTTTCGGCTCGCTGCAGCCTGCGTGCGCGTGTTCGGTGTCAGCCTGGTCAGTTGCGCAAGATAGTCCCTGGCACTGTCGCCTGCGGGCTCGAGCAGTTTGCCTTCCGCGATGCGCGCAGACACGAGGCCCGCCAGCTCGCTGACCCGTGTGCCACCCTGTCGACGGCCGATTTCCTCGCGCCAGCGTGTCGCTCGAGCGGCGGGCAACGTACCTGCGAGCGTCGCCTGCTGCAGCAGCTGGTTCGCGCGATCGATCCTGTCGGCGTCGAGGGCCGCGGCGAGCTGTCCCTCGACGATGCGAGTCGCGGTGGCCGCTGATCCGGCGTCGGCCGGCCGCATCAGCGCGAGCTGGCCCAGTGCGGCTGCCGCATCGTCGAATCGCCGCTCGGCAAGCGCCGATTGCAACCGCTGGTCGACTATCGCCGCTACACGCTGCATTCCTTCGCGCGCCTCACCGTTGTCCGGTGCTTGCGCAAGGACGGACTGGTAGTAATGGAGCGCGCTGTCGGAAGCGGGTTCCACATAACGGCGCTCGCGAAAAGCGGTCGTGGCCCTTTCGAGCAATTCTTCGATCGATCCCTGTTCGACGCGCACCGGCGAAGCACTGGCAGCCACCGGCGGAGTGTCTGGAGCTGCCTCGATATCCTGTGATTCCGGCTGTGAATCCTGTCCGGTTCGCTCGACCAGAAGCCAGGTCGCCGCAACGCCGAGTACGACCAGCGCGATGCCGGCCGGTTTCAACCAGCCGGGTATTCGCGGGGGGGAGGGCGGCGCGATCGCCGCCGGTGCAGTCGCAGGCGATGGCACCGTGGCCTTCGGAGGCGGTGGCATGACCTGAGTGGCATTCGCTGGAGGCGGTGCCATGACCTGAGTGGCATTCGCAGATGGAGCCGGCTTCGGCGCGGCCAGGACAAACCGCGACAGCGCTTCTTCCCTGGCTCCTTCGAGCACAGCCGCAGTCTTGCCGGGTTCGACGGGAATCGGCAGCACGGCGAAGACCGCCGACTTCCTGACTGCGGTCGCGATGTCCGACACCTGCGACTCCGGCGCCAGTATTACGACGGCGCAGGAATCGGAAATCGACTGCAGTTGGTTAACTGCTCCGCCCAGATCGGGGTACTCGCGCGCGTCGAGTACGATGACCTGGGCGCACGCGCTTTCCACGTGCTCGGCCACCGCGTCGACGGAATCCGCCAGCCGGATGCCCGTCTCGCCGTCGAGTGCCAGGCCGACCTGCTCGAGCAGTGCATCGTCGCGTGTGACCGCGATGACGTCGACGCGAGGCGCCGGAGCCGATCGGGCACCTGGGGCGAGCGCAGTTGCCGGCTGTGGACGAGCAGTAACGGGCGTCGCGGCCACGGGACACTCCTTCTTGCGACAGGGATCGGGGGACGGCGTCCCCCATATCCAGTCACCAGCGGAGTGTAGATATGGCGTGCTGCAAGAACCTGCGCTGCGTCACGGATTGAGACTCGACAAGGCAAAGACCTGCCTTCCCGGTGTGTCCCTGACGCGTTATGTCAGAAACGGGGCGTGTTTGACCGGGCTGCCGCGGGCGGGCCCGACGGGGGCCCGCCCGGGCGGATCGTCAGTAGATGTCGTCTACGGTGTTGAGTACGTTGAACTTGCCGGTCGGCGTAACGATGCGCGGGTCGTCGATGACGGCCTTGAGCGCGAGCGTCTTGTCGTCCACGACGACGAGTGCGGACCGCTGCTCCTTGCCATTCCAGACCGAGAACCAGACTTCGTCGCCGGCCGCGTTGTACTCCGGCTGCACGACGCGCTTCGGACCTTCGCCGAGGTTCGCCCACTCGGCGATTGGCAGCACCTTGTAGCCGGCCTCCAGGTTGTCGATGTCGAACACGGCGACCGACTGTGAGATCTTCGCGTCCGGATTCAACGGAGTGTCGACATAGAGGTGCTTCGACTTCGGGTGCGACTTCACGAACAGCGAGCCGCCGCCCTGTCCCTTGAGCACGCGCGCGACCTTCCATGCACCGTCCTTGTGCTTGACGGGATCGGTGCCGATCAAGGTGATCTTCTCGTTGCCGAGCGCGCTGGTTGCCCACACCGGTCCGTACTGCTTGTCGGTGAAGTTTGCGCCGCGGCCCGGGTGCGGGATCTTGTCCACGTCCACCAGCGCCGTGAGCTTCTGCTCCTTCGAGTCGATCACGGCCACCTTGTTCGACTGGTTCGCGGCCGTGAGGAAGTAGCGCTTGGTGACGTCCCAGCCGCCGTCGTGCAGGAAGCGGGCTGCGCCGATCGTGGTGGTCTTAAGGTTGTTGATGTCCTCGTAGTTGACCAGCAGGATCTGCCCGGTCTCCTTGACGTTAACGATGAACTCCGGGTGCTCGTGCGAGGCCACGATGGCCGCGACGCGCGGCTCCGGGTGGTACTCCTGCGTGTCGACGGTCATGCCGCGGGTCGAGACGACCTTGAGCGGCTCGAGGGTCGCGCCGTCCATGATCGTGTACTGCGGCGGCCAGTATGAGCCGGCGATCGCGTACTTGTCCTCGAATCCCTTGTATTTCGATGTTTCGACCGAGCGCGCCTCGAGGCCGACCTTGATCTCCGCGACCACGGCCGGCTTTGCCATGTAGAGGTCGATCAGGTCGATCTTGCCGTCGCGGCCGATCGTGTACACATAGCGGCCCGAACTCGACAGGCGCGAAATGTGCACTGCGTAACCGGTCTTGATCACCTCGATGATCTTCTTGGTGTCGCCGTCGACGAGCGCCACCTGGCCGCTGTCACGCAGCGTCACTGCGAAAATGTTGTCCAGGTTGTAGTTGTTCTGCTTGGTCTTCGGGCGGTCGGCTACCGGTACGAGCACGTTCCAGGTCGCCTTGATCTCCTTCATGCCGAACTCCGGCGGCTGCGGCGGCTCGTGCTGCACGTAGCGCGCCATGATGTCGACCTGCTCGGGCGTCAGCTCGCCGGACTTGCCCCAGCTCGGCATGCCGGCCGGCGAGCCCTGGTTGATGAAGACCTTGAGGTATTCGGTGCCTTTCTTCTGTGTGATGTCGGGCGTCAGCGGCTTGCCGGTCGCGCCTTTGCGCAGCACGCCGTGACAACCCGCGCAGCGCTCGAAGTAGATCTGCTGCGCCTGCCTGAACTCGGGCTCGGTCATGTCCGGTGCGCCCGGCGTCACCAGGATCTTGACGCCCTCGGCGCCTGCTGGCGACGGTGCGCCCTGGTACTTGAGCTCGGCCGTGGTGGTCGGATGCTGCGTCGGCGAGTCGGCCTTCTTCGGGGTTGTCGCCGCCTTCGCGCGCACGCCAGCCACCTGGGCCGCTGTCACGGCACCGCCGGCGTTGCCCCATGAGTTCATCGTGTAGGTCAGTGCGTCCGCGATCTCCTGGTCGGAGAGTTGCGTCATCGCGGGCATCACAGAGTTGTACTTGGTGTCGTTCACGACGACTTCGCCCTGCAACCCGTTCACGACCACGCCGACCGCGCGGTCCTTGTCCTTGAGCAGGTAGTCCGAGCCGGCGAGGGGCGGGAAGGCGCCCGGCAGGCCCTTGCCATCCGCCTGGTGGCAGGCCAGGCAGGCGACCTCGAACACTGTCTTGCCTTCGGCGACCTGGGTCGCGACGGACGCGGCGCCCGCGACCTCGGCCTGGTGGACCTGCTGCGCCCGGGCTGGTGAAGTCAGTGCGAGCGAGCCCGCGATGGCGAGCGATACCGCCGCCCGTGATCCGAAACGATGCTTGGCAATCATGAATGGCTCCGGTGACCTGGAACTCGCGCGGCCGCAATCGCGGCCACGATCTCAGTTGCAGACCTTAGGCGCCTCGCAGGGTCTCCGCATTGATCCCGGTCAAGTCGAGGCCGCTGTCTATGGAACCGCGTCGAGTACAGCGAGGAGCTTGAGTCGGTCGGGAACCTGAAGCTGTCGTCCATTGACGACGATGGCGCCGGCGTCCGACAGGTGACGCAGGATCCTGGACAGGGTCTCGGGCTTCATGGACAGCCGGGAGGCCAGCTCCTGCCGCGATTCGGGCAGATTGATCTCGAGCGGTCCTGGCACCCCGGCCGGGAGCCGGCTCTCGATCATCCGCACGAGCCTGTGGGTCGCGCTCTCGAGCGTCAGGTACTCGATTTCGCGGAGCCGCATGTGCAGGCGCTGGCTCAGGTGCCCCAGCATGCGCAGACAGGTGTCCGGGCTCTCGCGCAGCATGGCCAGGTACTCCCGGTTCTGGAAGCGGGCTACCTGCGATCTCGCGGTTGCCACCGCGGAAACCGGGTACACCGGGCCTTCCATGAACAGCACCGCCTCGGCGAAGCTGTTTCCCGGACCGAGGATGTCCACGATCTTCTCCTCGCCGGCCTTCGAGTGCAGGACCAGGTTCACCTGCCCCTCGACGACGATGTAGAAGTGCTGCGCGGGCTGGCCACGGTCGAACAGGTACTGGCCCGGCTCGTATTGGTTTAGTTGGCTGGCGGCAAGCACGCGCTGCAGTTGCGGCGGACTGAGCCCGGCGAAAAGATGGTGGCCGCGCACGACCAGCGCCAGTGATTCGGGATTCGACATCGGTGGCAAACTATCAGTCCGCAGGCACTCATGGAATAGCAGCCTGCCGTCCGGCTGCATCCCCGATACGGCAGCGGCATGCCGGGCCAGCGTGTCAGGCGGCGAAGAGCCCCAGCGGCTGGTGGGTGCGGGCGACCGTTACCAGGAATACTACCGTCACGAGCGCCGCCAGCAGCGCCGCGATGCGAATCCGTTTCGTGCGCCCGTAACGCAGCGCGATGCTGCCCAGCACCATGTAGGCGACGAGCAGGCCGATCTTGGCCGTGAGCCAAGGTGTCCTGAACGGGTACTGATGGATGATGTCCATGAGCATCAGCGCCGTGGTGAGCAGGACCGTGTCGACTGCAATGGGCGTCCAGCGCAGTGCACGGTGCGCGAGCAGCGGCGACTCGGCGAGCATGAGTATCCCGCGTACGACGAAGAGCGAGATGGTGAGCGCCGCGCAGGCGATGTGCACCGACCGGATTCCGAGGTAGAACCCGCTCATCCAGGCTTGCCGTCCGCGCGCGGCGCGAGGTAGATGCCGGCGTAACCGAATGACCACACGCCGAACGCCAGCAGCCACAGCACCGCGCTACCGAGCACCAGCATGCGAACCGTGTCAGGTGCGGCAACGATCTCGCTCCCGACGCGCGAAACCGCCGCAAGCTGGACTCCTGCGAAGCAGGTGAGCGCCGAAGGTCCCATGCGCAGCGGGCGGCCGGAATGACCCATCGTCACGCGAGTGGCCATCGCGACCAGCATGCCGCCGAAGAACCCGATGCCGAGCGCATGGATCGGTGCGCGACCGAGCGCCCACTCCCCGGTCAGCGCGAACGATGCGTCGCGGCCCGCCTGCAGCGCCATGGCGATCGGCAGCCACGCGAACCCTGCGTAGAGCGTCCAGAGCAGCGGATTGCCGCGGGCGCCGAACGAAGTCCAGCGTATCGCACAGGTCGCGGTGAGGATGGCGAGCGCAACGTCGACGAACACCAGTGAATCGATGGCACCGGCGGTTCCCAGCAGCAGTCTCGCGTATGCGAGGCCGACCACTGCGACCAGGATCCACTGTGGACGCCAGGCCACGTAGCCCGGGACCGCGTTCTGCGAGAAGAACGGAATCATGCGGTGGCAGACGGCGAAGAACACGGGCAACAGGAAGCCCCAGAGTGCGGAGCGCACCGCGAAATGAAGTGCGAAGTCGCTGCCGACGTACAGCCCGTAGCCGAAGCCTGTCAGCGAGACGACGCCGACCGCCACACCGGTGGCCGCGACCACTGCGTGCGCCACTACCTGCCGGGCGTCGATGAGCACACGCAGCAGTGCAGCCAGCCCGATGACGAGGGCCCCCAGCGACAGCATGGCGCCTGCAAGCCGCAACGCCGCGCCGTCGTTCACTCCGGCGATCCAGGCCAGCGTGGCCACCACCTGCAGCGCCGCCGTGGCAACGTAGGCGACGCGCGGCACTTCAAGTCCGTTCATCCAGCGCGGAAACGTCGTGAACAGGAAACCGAAGATGAACGTCGGCAGCACCGCGAAGAGAACCAGGAACGAGTGCGTCCAGATCGGCGCAACGGCGAGATCCAGCGCGAACAGCGGCCACCCCGTGTAACGTGCGACGAGGTGGGCCAGCCACCACGCGCTCGCAATGACCAGGTTCAGCGTGCCGCAGAAGAAGAGCGTGCGGTGAGGCGCGGCGGTCAGCGTGGCCCAGCGTGACGGTCGTGACGGTGTCTTTGCCATGCCTGCTCCAGTCTATCGACGGTCAGCGCCGCCCCGCTGCGATACGGAGCTGTGGGTCAGCGAGCAGTCCGGCCTGCTACCTGTGCGCTGTCCGGGACCGGCACTTCCCGGCGCCGGCCGCGCCCGAGGAACAGCTTGCCTACGAACACGACCAGCATCAGCACGCCGATGCTGAACAGGATGTCGCCCGGCATGCGCAGCCAGACCAGCAGCTGCATGACCGGCTTCTGCAGGAATTCCGCCGACCGCGCGTACCAGAAGCCTTCGGACACGGCCGCATGGACCTGCATCAACCCGTAAGGGAACAGCGAGAGCAGCGCCATGGCCGCCAGGCCGAGGTTCAGGGACCAGAACGCGCCCTTGAGCAGTCGCTCGTCCCATTGCTCGAGGTTGCCGAGGCCACGCAGGCAGAACAGCATCAGGCCGATGCCCAGCATGCCGTAGACGCCGAACAGCGCCGTGTGACCGTGCAGCGGCGTGGTGTTGAGGCCCTGCATGTAGTAAAGCGCGAGTGGCGGGTTGATCAGGAACCCGAACAGGCCCGCACCGACCAGGTTCCAGAACGCGACGGCCACGAAGAACAGGATCGGCCAGCGGTAGGCTGCGACCCAGGGCTTGGCGAAGCTGTGCTTGTAGTTCTCATAGGCCTCGAATCCGACCAGCACGAGCGGCACGACCTCGAGTGCGGAGAACACCGAGCCGATCGCCAGTACGCCGGTCGGTGTCCCGGTCCAGTAGAGGTGGTGAAACGTACCGAGCACGCCGCCGGTCAGGAACACGACGGTCGCGAACAGCACGGCGTTCGTGGCCGTCTTCACGCGCACCAGCCCGAGTTTCGTGAACAGGAACGCGATGACCGCCGTGGCAAAGACCTCGAAGAAGCCCTCGACCCACAGGTGCACGACCCACCAGCGCCAGTACTCGACCATCGAGAGGTGCGTGTTGCGGCCCCACATGAGTCCGGCGCCGTAGAAGAGCCCGATCGCCACCGTCGAGAGGAAGACCAGCATCGTGATCGATCGGCTGTCGTCCCGCGTCTTGAGCGCCGGCCAGAGCGCCCGTCCCACGAGCAGGAGCCAGAGCATCAGGCCGATGAACAGGAACGCCTGCCAGAAGCGGCCCAGGTCCACGTATTCCCAGCCCTGGTGGCCGAACCAGAAGTTGGCTCCGAGCCCCATCTTCTGCATCACCGCAAACCACTGGCCGGCGAAGCCGCCGATCACGATGACGAGCAGGCAGGTGAACAGGAAGTTCACGCCGAGTCGCTGGAATTTCGGTTCGTGGCCCGAAATCGCCGGTGCGATGTACAGGCCGGTAGCCAGCCAGGCTGTCGCGATCCACAGCACCGAGAGTTGCAGGTGCCAGGTGCGCGTCACCGCGTAGGGCAGGTACTCGGAGAGCGGGAATCCATAGAAGCCCTGGCCCTCTACCGCATAGTGCGCGGTGATGCCGCCCAGCACGATCTGCACCAGGAACAGTGCCGTCACGACCCAGAAGTACTTCGCGGTCGCCTTCATCGACGGGGTGGGATTGAGGCTGCGCAGCGGGTCGCTGTCCGGAATCTGCGGCGCCGGCTCCTTGCCATGGGTCGCGACGTAGTACCAGGTGAGCGCACCGACGCCGGCGAGCAGGCCGAAGATGCTGATGAAGGTCCACATGTAGGTCGGTGCCGTCGGCGTGTTGTCGACCAGCGGCTCCGAGGGCCAGTTGCTCGTGTAGCTGATGGCCTGGCCCGGGCGGTTCGTGACCGTCGACCACGACGACCAGAAGAAGAACGCGGTCATCGCCTGCCGGCGTGAGGCGTCCGGAATCGGATTCGGCTGAATCGCGTACTGCGCGCGCAGCGTGTCGAGGCTCGGGTCGTCGCTGAAGAGTCGCTGGTAGTGGTCGGCGGCGGCGGCGATCGCGGCCGCGCGGTCCTCCGATACCGTAACCACGCCCGTGTCGGGGTTGTATGTGTTGGCGCGCATCTCGGGCACGAGCTTCGCCTGCAGCGTGGCCTGCTCAGCCGCGTCGAGCTCGGAGTAGCGCTTGCCGGTCTCGCGTTGTGCCCATGTGTCGAGCACGCCAGTCGCTTCACGGTGCAGCCAGTCCGCCGACCAGTCGGGTGCGACGTAGCTGCCGTGGCCCCAGATCGATCCGAGCTGGTGACCTCCGATACCTGGCGGCCCGTCTCGATGTCCGCCTGCGTGAAGAGTGTCTGCCCGGTCACCGTCTTTACGGCGGTGGGCATGGGCGGCGCGGCGAGGTAGATCTCGCGGCCGAAGTACAGCAGGATGCCGAAGGACACGACCAGCAGCGTCGCGAGCACCTTCCACAGTCGGTTCGTATTGTTCACGAGAGTCTCCGATGGCGACCCGCGGCGGGGCCGCGGCATGGACGGCATGCTGCGACGCGCTGGTGCGCCACGCCTTGACCAGGATCAAGCCGCGTACCCGGCCGTCGGCGGCTTTGCCGGGCCCGCCTGTCGGGCCTTGCGCAAACTACGTAGTGCCGGCAGCGATCAAGCCGAGCGTCACATCGCGCAGACTGGATGGCGCATTGCGGTCGGGGTGCCAGGCGCGAGCGAATCTGACAGAATTCACTGGTACCTCAAGGGACTAATTCAATGACTCGTACCCTGACAAAGAGATTCGTGCCACCCGCGATCGTGCTGGTCGCCATGGCTGTCGTCGCCGGCGCGGCGGGCGCCGCCGACCCATCGCCCGCGACCGCCGCGACGGCGCAGGACCCCGCGGCGCGGGCCAAGCTGCTCGAAATGGCCAATTTCATCGCGGGCGCTCCCGGGCTGAGCCTGACCATGCGCAGCGGCTACGACGCGGTGCAGGCCGACGGCCAGCGGATCGAGTTCGGGGAGCGGCGCAAGATCCGGATGCAGCGCCCGGACAAGCTGCGCGTCGAAGTCGAGCGCAGTGACGGAGAGCGCGGTGGCGTCACCTATGACGGCCGTTGGATCACTGCGTTCAATGCGCGCGAGAACGTCTACGCCCGCGTGGAGAAGGTCTCAAGCGTGGACGACATCCTCGTCTACATGGTGCGCGACCTGCGGGCCACAGTGCCGCTGGCGCGCATGCTGCGGACCGGGTTTCCGGCGGACGTGGAGCTACATGGTGCGCGACCTGCGGGCCACAGTGCCGCTGGCGCGCATGCTGCGGACCGGGTTTCCGGCGGACGTGGAGAAGCGCGCCACGGAAGTCCGGCTCGTCGAGGAAAACACTCTATTCGACGTGCCGACCGATCACCTGGCAGTGCGCACGCCGGACGTCGACCTGCAGTTGTGGATAGCGAAGGGCCCGCAGCCGCTGCCGCGCAGGGTCGTCATTACGTACAGGAACGAGCCGGGACAGCCGCAGTTCCGTGCCGACCTGTACGACTGGCAGATCGCGCCGAAGTTTGATGCCGACGCGTTCTCGTTCGTACCCCCGGCCGGTGCCGAGCGGATCAATTACCTCGCGCCGCGGCCACCGGCGGATGGCACCAAGGCGCCCGCAGGAGAATCACGATGAACCGGAGTCCTCGGTT